>JAEEGL014355106.1_pt1 | contig 25047 bp, 18 predicted proteins | sample 9134231 | NCBI WGS metagenome assembly JAEEGL01 (sample SAMN16246548, study PRJNA631951) | gut metagenome | biome: gut microbiome; feature: rumen; material: fiber-attached | host: Bos | place: Iran: Karaj | collected 2018-10 | reverse complement strand
TTGAGCGTTGCATTCTTGTGGGTTGGTCGATGGGCGGCAGTTCGGCGCTTCGCCTCGCGACGCGCTGGCCCGAGAAGATTGCCGGGCTCGTGCTGATCGCGGCCACTCCGCGCATGATGGAGGAAAAGGAAACGGGTTGGAAGGGCATGTCCCCGCGTCGCCTGGAGGCGTTGCGGTATGGTCTTGTGATGACGAAGGGCATGGGTGTGTTCGGCGTGCCCGAGGGCAAGCCGAATCCGTATCTCGCCGACGAACCCGCGAACTTGGAGAGGGGACTGCAGTACTTGCTTGAGACCGATCTCCGTGCCAATCTGGAGGCCCTACGAGCCACGAACCACGAACCACGAACCACGTTCCCCGTCCACATCTTCCAGAGCGAGCGCGATGGCATCGTGCGCGCCGCGAACGCCGACTACCTCAAGAAAATCTTCCCGCAGGCTTCCGTGACGATGGTGTCGGGTGCGGAGCATGCGCTACCCATATTCATTCCGGAGTTGATCGATGAAGCCGTTGATTCTTGCCTCCGGCTCGCCACGGCGGGCCAAGATCCTGCGTGACCTGGGCGTGGAGTTCGAGGTCGTGAAGACCGAGGCTCCCGAGGTCTCGATCCCCCACGACCCGGTGCGCACGGTCACGGAGAACGCCTGCGCGAAGTTGCACGCGGCGGCGGTCGCGACAAGCGCGGTTGATCCCGTGGGCCGCGACAAGCGCGGCAACTCCCGTGGGCCGCGACAAGCGCGGCCGCTCCCGTTGGGGCGGGCGATCCTCGCTGCGGATACGATCGTGTGGTTCGACAACCGCATATACGGCAAGCCGCGCGACCTTGAGGAGGCGAAGGAATTCTTGCGCGAGCTGTCTGGCCAGACGCATGTCGTTTTCACGGGTGTCGCGTTCCGCGCCGAGGATGGTACGGAGCGGACGGCGTGTGTGGAGTCGCACGTCACGTTCCGCTTGTTGTCCGAGGAGATGATTGAGGAATACGTCGCGCGCGTGCATCCCACCGACCGCGCGGGCGCCTACGACATTGACGAGTCGGGCGATCTCATCGTGGCCTCCTACGAAGGTTCCTACGAAAACATCATGGGTCTCCCCGTGGAACCGCTCCGCGATTTCGGCATCGGCGTGCAGGAGAAGGTTCCCTAAAGCGGGAATCGTGCGGCTTGGGGTCGAATATGGTATACTATTCGCCACATGAGTAACAATCTCAAAATACCGTATGGGGTTTCGTCCTTCACGCGTCTGCGTGACGAGGGATACTATTACGTCGACAAGACGTCATATATCAATACCCTTGAACTGTGCGGTTCCTTCCTCTTCTTCGTGCGTCCGCGGCGGTTCGGCAAGTCACTTTTCATCAGCATGCTGGAGAGCTACTACGACATCGCGGAGAAGGAACGCTTCATGGAGCTCTTCGGCGACCTCGACATCGGCAGGAAACCCACCGAGAACGCGAACCGCTATCAGGTGTTGTCGATGGACTTCTCGAAGGTGAACACCTGCGACGGGGTTACGCTGCAGGAGCGGTTCTCCAACTATGTGAACACATGCCTCTTCGGCTTCCTCGGCAAGTACGAATCACTCTATGGGAATGAGTTCTGGAGAGTTCATCCCGACGCGAAGGAGAAGGGGCTGTTCACCGCGATCACGACGTATGCGAAGAACAAGGGTTACCATCTCTACCTCTTCATCGACGAGTACGACAACTTCACGAACGCGATGCTCCGTGCGGAGGGGAACGTCAGCTACGAGGCCATCACGCACGGGCAGGGATTCTACCGCGAGTGGTTCAAGGGCTTCAAGGGTTCCTTCGACCGCATCTTCATGACCGGCGTCTCGCCCGTCACGATGGACGACCTCACGAGCGGCTTCAACATCGCCTCCAATATCTCGCAGGACATGGCGTGCAACGCCATGGTCGGTTTTTCCGAGGCCGAGGTGCTGAAGATGTTCATGGACTTCAAGGACGCCGGTCTCTACACAAAGGGTGAACCCGCCGACTGGGTACGCGACATCAAGCCGTGGTACGACGGTTACTGTTTCGCGGAGGAGAAGCGCGGCAAGGAGAGCATGTTCAACAGCGACATGTCGCTCTACTTCCTTCAAGCGCTCGTCAAGACTGGAGAGCCGCCGAAAAACTGGGTAGACCCCAACATCGCGACCGACTACGCGAAGCTCCAGGTCATCGCCGACATACAGCGTCGCATTGATCCCGAGCGGGCGGAGGAGATTCTTCCGCCAACGGAGATACTTGCCGCCGACGGGGAAATTGCCTTTCCGCTCGTGGAGTCCTTCTCTGCCGACCAGATACAGAACCCAGACAACTTCCTCTCGCTGTTCTACTACTATGGCATCGTGTCCATGAAGGGGCGTCGTGAGGGCACCGACTGGTTCCACATCCCGAACGTCTGCGTCAAGCGCCAGGTGTTCGACTACCTGCGCCTTCACTATGAACATTCCCGTTCTCCGAACTGGCAGGACTGGGCGCGTCTCGCCCGCGCGTTCGCCTACCGTGGCGAGTGGAAGCCGTTTCTCGAACGCCTCGCCGCCGACTTTGCGGACACCAGTCCCGTGCGCGGCGGCATTCAGGGCGAACATCGAATCCAGGGGTACATGCAGGCGGAGTTCGGGCATCTCGACTTTTACAACCTCGCGCCGGAGATGGAGCTATCGCGCGGGTTCTGCGACTTCTGCCTCTTCCCGGAACGCCATCGCTTCGGCGATGTCCCGCACAGCTACCTCGTCGAGCTGAAGTACTCCGCCAAGGACGCCTCCGACGCGGAGCTCGCCGCGAAATACAAGGAAGGCGTCCGCCAGCTCGCGAAGTACCATGTCGACAAATCCGTGCCTACACTTGCGCGCGGCACGACGCTCCACCAGATCGTGTTCCAGTTCAAGGGCGTGGAGCTCATCCGTGCCGAGCAAATCGCCGAAGAGTCGATGTGAGGAACGACAATGGCGCAGCTTGACATACCGATAGTGCAGAAGAAATGCGCGACGTGCCGCTGGTGGAGCGGCGCGCGCAAGCTCATTTTCGTGGGTGCGGACCCCAAGTTCGTGCGCATCGGGGGCGTTTTGCCCGCCGTCGACTGCCGCGCCTGGGACGGCCGCAAGTTCGGCGGCGCGATGACCTGCTTCCGCTGGAGCAAGTGGGAGAAAATGTGATAGAACGAGGAAAATTGTATGGCTGAGATTGATCCAGATGATGTTTATGATGTGTCTGACCTGTCAAAGGGTGACAGGGTGGAAGGTCGCGTGCAACGTGTGACTAATTACGGAGCGTTTGTCCGAGTTGGGCAGATAACCGGGTTATTGCACATATCGAACATGAGTTGGGAGCATGTTGACGACCCTGGGGACATCGTTAGTGTCGGTGAGACAATCGAGGTCATGGTGCTTGATGTCGACGAGGAAAATCATCGGGTTAGTTTTGGGCTGAAGCAGTTAGAAGACGACGATGAGGAGGAAGAAGAAGACGAGGATGGGGAGGAAGATGACGAGAATGATGTTTCTGAACTGACAGAAGGAGAAATTGTTACTGGACGCGTAGAGAATGTGACTGATTATGGAGCATTTATCCGTGTTGGTAATGCGACAGGACTATTACACATATCAAATATGAGTTGGGAATATGTCGATGATATTGAAGACATCTGCCAAGAGGGTGATGAGATAACAGTTAAGGTCCTGAAGGTTGACGAGGAAAATAATCGTGCACAGTTTGGTTTGAAGCAATTACAGAAGAAACCGGACCGTGACCTAGCTAGTAAGATCGACGAATCAGCGTTAAAGGTAATGGATTCGGGAACGGCGAAACAGAGCCTCCCCTTCAGCGGAGATATTTATTTACGGTTTGCAAATGATGACACAGAGGAGAGTATCACACAATTCTTAGAGAGGTGTGCAGATGCACACGTAGGGTCGTTTCATGTTGATAAAGACGGCGACATTTACGAACAAGTCCGTTCTGTGTTGTTTCCCGAGGGAATCTCACATACTTACTTTGTAAGCAATGCGAGTACGCGCCCACCTCGTAACTGCCGTGAGCGGGGGTGCCCTTTAAATGACCAAATTAAGAATTGCGTGTTAGCGCGTCAGTGCTGTTCCGTTATCGTGCTTCGTCCGGCTTGCGATACGCCTCGTATGGAGGAAATGTTCCCTGGTGGCGAAGTTCTGGGTGTTCGGGCGTTTGTTCAGCAGTGTCCACACAAAGACAATGGCGCAGTTTTGGCTGTCATGGGCCTGAGTTGGATGCCAAAGTGCGAACCTCGGCCTTTTGAGATTCAACTGTCGGGACGAATGATATGGTCTTCCACTTACGGTACAGATCGTCGTCCAGGAAATGTGTTCAAGGCCCAACTGATTGACTACTTGTCACCTATTTCTGTGATTACACAGCGGAACTTGACTACATGGCGCGAGTATCTGCTATGGCGCAATCATCTGCTGGCAGTAAAGAAGACTGGCATTAGATACGTCGCGCGACGTTTTGATTTAAAGGACCGGGTGGTTATATTTACGGTGGTGGGTCCTGAGAAGGTTCCCCATTTCTGGACGCGTGACGAGATATTTGCTTCTCCGATGAAAATCTCTACAGATAAATGGGCTTATCGAGAAGAACAATCTGAAGATGCATGGAAGCGCCGTCCGCGTTCTATTGCCGTTGGTGATTTTGACAAGGAGAGGAGACTAGGTGATTTTGACAAGACGGTTCTTGCGAAAGACGGATGTCCATGGCGTGATCCATATGTTGCCGAACTGTCATTCTTCCTAGACGAGGATCTTATTGAGAAAGTTGGCAATGAGTTCGGCGATGATGTGCCTGAGGATACGATTGTCAAATACATAGAGGAGAATTTTGTATTGCCCGAAACGGGTTTCCTAAGTGTCTCCTCTATTGGCGACGAGTCGCTTATTCGGCGCCAGCAACGTGCGCTTGATGACTTTGCCGACAATGGTTCATCAGCGGCTCCGTTCTTGACGTCGTATTTGTTTGATATTAAAAGGGCGCGAGTGCCCGCAGACGTTCCACGCATTGAAGATTTCCTGAATAAGAGATTAAATGAAGCGCAAAAGAGGGCGGTGGAAACCATGGTTGCCGCTCCTGACGTTGCTTTGATACAGGGCCCCCCCGGTACTGGAAAGACGACGGTTATTGCAGAAGCCATATGGCAGTTTGTAAAGCAGAGGAAGCGAGTACTTCTTGTGTCGCAAAGCGGCGCGGCGGTTGACAATGCACTCGACAGATTGGAGAACACGCCAGAGATTCGTGCTGTTCGACTCAAGAAGGACAACTCTTATTCCAGAAGGGGAGATGAGGGGGGGCGTTATGACAAGAATTCAGTTCTGGCGAATTTTTATGAGGCACTTGCCAAGAGCGCGAAAGAACAGCTTGCAGCCTGGGACTCTGCAGAGGAACGCATTGGGATGCTTGGACAAGCCAGAACAAGCATCTCCAATTTTCTTGATCGCCTGAATCGAGAAGGTGCAATTCTTGCTGAACTCCGAGAAGAGGGCGGCAAATTGCAGCGAGAGTTTAATTTTGCCCAGCAGGACCTTGAAAAGAAAAGGAACATGGCACACAATAGGCGGTTATTGTCAGATTTCATTGCTTACTTGACGGATGGTGAATTCCCTGTAGCCCTATTGAATAATGGTGGGGATGTTGTCAAGAAAATCGTGTCTGGCTTTGAGAAATTGCTTTTGCCCGTTTTGGAATCGTTTGAATCGCTGGGAATTCGGTTGTTTTCACCTGCGTATCATCGTACATGGCCAGATGACCAGAAAGTGTTGGCCGTTCGTAATTCATTGGAACAGTTGAGGATTCTACGGGCTGATGTCTTGCCGGTTTGCAAGTCAGATGTAGAGCGGCTGAAGGGGCAGGACGGAGAGTCAGTCGTATCAGATGTGGCGGCCCTTGAGATTGACCAATTACAAAGGGAACTACAAAGGATTGAGCAGCTAGAGGAAACAGAAGAAGACGATGACAAGCTGAATGAACTTGCGCGTTGCCGCCGCGACGTTCGCCGAAAGATTTCCAATCTGAAGAAAGACACTGGCTTCTCATGTGAAAAGTATCGCCTCGTGTTCAATACGCCGGACGAAGAATCGAGAGATGTCGTATCATGGTTGATGGATTCAAGTCATGGACGAACGGAACTTCTGTCATTCCTTGAAGGCCTTTATTCACGAACTTCGCAAGCGCTGAAGAGCGCCGAATCGGCGAAACAACGATTCGCCGAACAGCTTTCCGAGTCAGCGACGCCTAACGACGACATAGCGGCGGCAGAAGCTGCTGTCACGAGGATTAAGCGGTTGCTGGAGGCAAACGACCGGAAGGTCGTGGAGGTCAATGCGCGGTGTGAACCTGTCAGAGAGGGACTCTCTCGGGAGGTAAATGCTCTGTCGCTTCGAGTCGGGGAGAAGTTCACCGATGGTAGCGCGGCTAGCGAATGGTGTAAGATTGAAAGTGCCCGGCAGGAAGCGTTTCTTGCCGAAACCGCTGGTGAGCGCAAGTGGCGGCAACCGCTTCTCAGGGAATGGGTTGAGCGTTTGGCGTCAGTCAGTCAGAGTGACGAATCTCTTGTGCTTGATGACTACCTAAACAGTTGCTCTGTAGTGGGAATGACATGTACATCGGATAATAGGTTGCTTGAGGATGGGGGATATGATCATTTTGATGTCGTGATTATAGATGAGGTCAGTAAGGCCACGCCTCCTGAACTGCTAATGTCGATGGTAAAGGCGGAAAAGACCATCCTGGTAGGCGATCATCGGCAACTTCCTCCGTTGTTTGGAGACAAGGAGCCAACGGCCATGGAGGAGATCGTCCAGCAGGAAGAGGAGTCGAACGTGTCTCAGGAATTGCGGATTAACAAGGAGAGTTTCCGGAAATATCAGAATATGGTTGAAGCATCACTCTTCAAGCAGCACTTTGAGCAAGCCGATGATCGTCTGAAGGCAATGTTGTGGTATCAGTACAGAATGCATCCGGATATCATGCGGCTTGTAAACGTCTTTTACGAGAACCGGTTGGAGTGCGGTATTGAAGATCCAGATATGGCACGCGACCATTTCCTGTCTGGCGGCAGAGTCCCCTGGATGCGAACTCCGGGGCATGCTTTCTGGATTGATTCTTCAACGGATCCCGAAGGGACATGGTTTGAGGAGATCCAACACGGAACGAGCAAAGAGAATCCATTGGAAGTCAAGCTTATGTTCAAGGCTTTGGTCGATATTGATGCCGGTCTTGAGGAGTATGCCAGGACCTTGCCTCCGGATTTGGCCAAGAAGGTTGTTAAGACAGTCGGGATCATCTCTTTTTATGGTCGACAGAAAGGGGCGATCATCAGGGAGTTCAAGAAATACCGGTTTAAGCGACTTAAGTGCAGGATTGATACAGTGGATCGTTTTCAGGGACAGGAGCGAGACTTCGTTTTGGTCAGTCTGACTAGGAACAAACATCTGCAACACACGAATAATGGGCGGGCGTCAAATGCATATGTTGCGAAGTTCGAGCGCATCAATGTGGCTTTCTCCCGTGCCAGGGAACTGCTGCTCATCTTTGGCGCTCGTGACATGTTTGTTGATTATAAAGTGAATCTACCACCATTAGATCGTTCCGGGAAGCCTGTCGCTGATCAGGTTTATCGAAAAATGATAGACCTTCTTCATCGTGAGGGATGCCTCTTGCAGTCTCGTGACTTGCTGTCGGTTGAGGAATGGAGACAAATCAGCCCGTCGATTGAGCGTCCACAATCGGACGATATGCGTTGGGGAAACAGCACTTTTCGCGGGTGGGGGGCGAGGAATGGCGGTGACCGTGGCATCTTGAAAGGCAAGTGGAAAGGTCGCCGGCCGCGGCGCTGACAATGGAGACTAGTCATGAGATTTTTTAATACGACAGTATATCTTCCTGTTGGCATGTACAGAATGGCAGTGACCACGGAAGAACCGCGTATTCCAACCGCGTTTGAATGGCAGATCACGAAGATCGTGGATGAACTTCAAAAAATGGAGGTTCATACGGATGTGACCGTCATTGATGTTTTCCGCGAGGTGCTGGGATGTAACGGAGTCGAGCCGTTTGTGAAGACAGCGTTGCAGGAACTGTTTAGTTCAACTGTCAATGTCTTTCGGACAAAGAATCACCGAGTTTCCCTTGAAGAATTGCATGTTTCCGAGATTGAGGTGACAAAGGAAGGACGATTGCTTCTGCAGAGCAAGAAACTTCCGAGCGCTCCACGGACCGAAGAAAGAAACGTTTATTTTGATTATGCGAGAAATGCCGTTGTGCCTGAGGGTAGACGTGGAACCAGTCTTGATTTTGAAGCCCCTGCCAAGTTGCCGTTGTCTTTAGTAGAGGGTGTTGCGGCGCCAATTGAGCAACAGCGGGCGATAGAAGAGCGTGGCCTTGCACATGACAGCCGTATTCGTGAAATCGTGCCGATTCAAGGGGATCACATGCAGTATTTTTGGCGGCGGCAGCCCGTCTCATTCTCCATCGAAAACGGGAAAATCACCCTTGATTCTTTTCAAAGAGACCCTAATGATGGTACGGAGCAGTACCTTCGCAATCTGACTCCTGAGATCGCTCGGCAGGTTTTCTTTACGGAGCAGTTTCCGGATGACGGTCTTGTACCGTCAGGTGAGGTCGTTGATATGCCAAAGGACCTCATATCGATTACCCCTGTTCCTAAGATCGCTTCGGCAAGTGTGTCAAATGTCCCGATTACATTTCGCCTGGAAAATGCTCCTTCGAGGATTGTTCGCCCAACACTTTTGGATGTGATTTTGAGGCCAGAGGTTGAGGGTGGGCCAGAATTTGAAGTGATCGATGCCGAAACGTGTTTTTCTCGGCTTGTGCTTTCGGGTGATTCTTACGGCTTATCAGGTTGGAGTGTGTCAGATCGTAGTACGATCTATACCCTTGCACGTGTCAGGTGCTTTTATGATGGAATGCCGCTTGAATTGCCCGTATCCGTTATGACCAGACAGGATCCCGCCTTGTCTGAGAGGCAGAACGTGGCGATTGCAAGAGCCTTGCAAAAAGTTTCTGGCCATGAGCGATATGTCATTGGGTATTTGATGGCAGCAAAGCCCGATGACCGAGAAAAGCTACTGACGCACATCCGTACCGTAGAGGGCGATGCCGCATCCGAGATTGTCAATAAGATCATTCTGTCGGCAAGGACAAGAGGGTGGGGCGACGTAGAAGGTATGATCCTTAACGATCTTTTTTCGAAGCAGGCGTATGATGACCTCAAGGACGTTGAAGCGGATCTTAAGCTCGCAAACGCAATGAATGTGACTTCTTCTGTCTTGACACCTTATATTGAGAAGATGCGCAGCGCGGTGAGGCGTTTTCGTCCTGAAACAATAAAGCTGTGGGCAGAAGCAACGATGTTGAACTCAAAGTTGGGTTTGCGGTGGACGTTTAATGAACACGATCCTTTGATGGCGTTTCTTTTCGGTTCTGCCGTTTCTGCAACTGACATCGAATTAGCAAAGAAAACTATATCTTTGGCCGGAACGGATGGTGCTTGGTTTGATGTCTGTAAAGAGGTTCTCAAGAATCATGGCGAAAAGCTGCCGCCTGTTGAATATGTGAAAAAGGCGAAATCATTGTCGCTGGGGGACACTTTATCGTTTTCCCGAATGATGCAATGGTTCGTGGATTTCTCAGATTGGCAAAAGGGCTTCAGGACAGAGGAGGAACGCAACGATTTCTTCGCGAGACATTCCCTTCATCTGCCTGTGGACAAGAAACAGATGGCGGTTCTTCCAGAGAGGCGCTCCGCTTCTAGGGCGAAAAGATCAGGAGAAAAAGAGTCGGCGCACCTTGTTCCGCGAACATCGTTAATAATCATTGACGGGAGTAATCTGGTTGGTTTTGACGATGGACTGAGAACAAGAGCATTGGAGGCGGTATTAAAGGCATTGGCATCTAATGGATATCAATATCGCGTGTTTTTCGACAAGGGCATTTTTTCCTGGCTGAAGAGATTAAGGGATCAAGGCGGTATTGATTTTATAAACGATGGTGTCAATAACGGCACCTTTATAATTGCGCCTAGTCGGGCTGAGGCCGACGGACAGATCCTTCAGCTTGCGGACAACGAGGACGGGGAACCCCATGTGATCTCCTACGATGATTACAAGGACAGAGCCGACATCTATCCTTGGGTTCTAAATTGTAAGGGCGATAGCCGTGTACACGCATGGAATTTTATTCAGACTGTCAAAGGGGTACGTATTCTGATAGCAGACTTTAATCTCGACATAGTCATTCCAAATGCAAAACTGACAAGACGACGCGAAGGAGGTCGGAAATGAGTTCATCTGAAGAATGGAATTGGGATTGGCAGGATCGGAGACGGGAGATATACCTAGAGAGAGTTGCCGATACAACCAGGTCTTTTTTGGATCGGTATCAGCAACTCATTTCCGATATGTCGTTCGAAGGAATTGACGGCTATGTGAGAGACGACTTTGAGCAAGCGCAGAGCATGATCGCCGAGGCGTATGCGGATTTGGATGATGATCCGGAACACGCAAGGGAGCTTTCTCGCTCAATCGGACCGATTGTGAATGGCCTTCCCAGTTATGCCCGTAGCTTGAAGCGGCAAGAAGAAACTCGTCGCCGCAATGAGGAAATGGCTCGCCACGCGGCGGAGGAGCGTGCGAGGGTCATCAAGGAACGCGAAAAGGCGGAGCTGGTTTCGCGTCTTCACATGATTGCTGGTGAAATAATTTCCGATCCTGTGGCCAATGACCTTGCATATGACCGTCTTCAGACGATTGCTGCAGAGATATCACAGGCTGCCTCGGATCCCGACACGGATGCAAAATCATTGGAAACGACCTTTAGAAAACGATGTCAAAAGTTGAAGGACCTTGTTAGCGAGGAGGCAGAAGTCTGGCGAGTTGAACATCGTCGGATTGCGACCATGGACGCCGTAAAGACGGAAGTGGATCAGCAAATCAAGGCCGTGGAAGAGGCGCGGAAAAACAAGGGGGGTGTGGCTGTCTCGGTGCTACAGGGATTGACGGAGCGTTTGACCTCCTTGAAGAATCAGCTGACGAACGGAACAGTTTCGATTGAGTCTGCCGATAGAGAACTTGATGCCGTGCAGAATGCGGCGGATGAGGTCCATTGTTCGGAAGAACTCCGCCGTAATACGCTTCGCGCCATCAATCGGCAGATGCAGGCATTGGGCTTCGTTTCTCGTACACCAGTGCTGCAAGACAAGTGGGTTCGCATGGTGTTTTCGCGTCCGGATGGAGCTCAGGCAATTTTCCTTGTCGATTCGGCTGGGGCAATGAAGTTTACATTTGACGGCTATCGTGGCAAGGCATGCAAGAAAGACCGTGATGCGGTTATGGAGAAAATGCGTTCCGCATATGGCGTGAAATTCTCGGATCAGCGTGTGATCTGGGAAAATCCTGATGAAATTGGCAAGGACGCAGTGGATGCGAAACGTCCAGACTCTTTTAATGGAGGATTCTAAAATGGCAAATTGGGATGAACAATTCGTAACGCAGTGCCGTATCCGCAGGGCGGTTATCTTGCATGGCAACGTGCAGGACGCTTTCTTTGACGGTAATTCGCTTGTCGGCATGTCAATTGTCGATTTGGTTATCAATCGACTTCGTGCATTGCCTGGTGGACAATCTTATTCAAACATCGTTTGTTGGGACAAGAATTCTGGCGCAAGACAATTTGTTGGAAATGCGGAAGAAGAGCTGCGTTCTTCCATCGCGTCTGCTGTGCCCCAACAGTCGGACTCGCAGGCGGAGGGTGCCGCGTATGACCTGGAAGAGGATGCGGATCTTGGCAAGGCCAGTGCAGCGACTGAAACGAATATGTCATCGGCGCTGAAAGAGGCTGGTGCGTTCTTCAATGTCATTCTTTCCCGTCTTCGTGGTGCGGCGACTCATCCTGGCAGACAGCCGATTGCCTACATCATCGACGGTGCCGATGCTTTGTTTGGAAACGCCAATCAACTTAGCGAGGCTGAGCGAGTCAATCTTATTCAACTCGGCGATGCGTTGAGAGATAGCCCATGCACGCTCAACGCTGCGGATCTGGATTCGCCCGGGGATCTTGTTGTATTCATTGCATCGCGCCTTAGCTCGATCCCGCCGAGGTTCTATCAAGACACGTCTGCGATCTGCTGTATCAATGTGCCGCGGCCGGACAGAAAAGACCGGGAGGCGTTTCTGAAAAAATGCACCACCTCCCTTTTGCTTAAAGAGCCTATGGCGCCCGGGACGGGCGATTTTGAAGAAATGGTCGATTCGCTGGATGGTTTCACCTATCGAGATATGCAGCAGCTCGTGAAATTGTCGCGAGTCCAAGACCCACAAGAACCATTGTCCTTCAAACGCCTGATCCCCCTCTATAAATTCGGCGAGCGGAAAAGCCCGTGGGAAGAATTGAACAAAGATCGGATTGAAAAACTTGAAGAAGAGCTCAAGGCTCGCGTCAAGGGGCAGGATCATATCATTGGGCACGTTGCAAATGTCATTAAACGGGCCTATCTTGGGCTCTCAGGGCTTCAGCACTCTTCAAAGCAGCAGATGCCGAAGGGGATATTCTTCTTCGTTGGACCTACCGGTGTGGGCAAAACAGAGATGGCCAAGGCGATTGCGAGTTTCCTTTTTGGCGAGGAGGAGGCGTGCATTCGTTTCGACATGAGCGAATATGCGGCAGAGCACAGTGACCAGCGCCTAGTGGGTGCGCCGCCTGGCTACGTTGGTTATGAGGCTGGCGGGCAGCTCACAAATGCCGTTCGCGACCGGCCGTTCTCGGTCTTGTTGTTCGATGAGATCGAAAAGTCGCATCCGAAGATATTTGACAAGTTCTTGCAGGTTCTCGAAGATGGGCGCTTGACCGATGGCAAGGGCGACACGGTTTCCTTCTCTGAGACGGTCATAATTTTCACCTCGAACATCGGTGCGGCAGAGGTACTCGTGGATGACCCCGATCCTGGAGCTGCATTTATTCAAAAGGTGACGGAGCGTTTTCGCGATGAGATGAAGCGTCCGGAACTCTTGAACCGCATTGGGCAGAAGAACATCCTTCCATTCAACTATCTGACCGACAAGACCGTCCAGCTCAAGATCGCTTCCTTGAAGGTTAAGCCGTTAGTCAGGAAGCTGAAGGAAAAGTATGATTTGACTTTTGAGATCCCAGATGAGGAACAGGCACTCCAGCTATTGCTTGACGGGTTTGACGCTGCAAATGGCGGTCGCGGTGTTGCTAATCGTGTAGATGAGATGATCATCCAGCCGCTGACAGAGGAACTCTTCTCTTACGACATGGAGGAGCTTCGCGGGAGAACGATGCAGGCAACCGTGAAGAAAACGAAGGCAAGCGGGCGTTTCGCTTTTAAGCTTGTCTAGGTAAAGTCGTCATGTCTGCGCAGACCGCATATCTCAATCTTAATCGGATCCTCGGCAACACGCTTGCCGAGGGGCCTGGTTTGCGGTTTTGCCTTTGGACGCAAGGTTGCCTACGCCGTTGCCCCGGCTGTTGCAATGCGGATATGCTTCCCGTAGAACCGCGCTTGCTCGTCAGCGTCGGCGAAGTGTGCGAGATGATTGAGCATGCGCATAAGGAAACCGGCATTGAAGGTGTCACATTCCTTGGAGGTGAGCCAATGTTGCAGGCAGTAAACCTCGCTTATGTGGCTAAGTTTACGCATAAGATAGGACTCTCTGTCATGGTCTTTACAGGGTTCACATATGCGGAGTGCATGACAGAACCAGTTCCCGGCACGAAAATGCTTTTGGCTGATACGGATGTCTTGATCGACGGCCCGTTTATAAAAGAGCGAGTTGACATGACGAGGAATTGGGTCGGGTCCGATAACCAAACGTTCAATTACTTGACAGGTCGTTATTCGGCCTTAATCGAAACTGATTTTCGATATAATAACATAGTTGAAGTACGTACTGGCGGAAATGGGGTACTTGTTAATGGCTCTCCTCATGTGATCTCAAGAATTATTCAAGAAAGTAATAGCCGGGTAATGATATGACCAAAGGAAAAAGAATCAGTGCCTCAATTCTGGCAGAACGACTTTGCCAGTATGATGTGATTTCGTTTGATGTTTTTGGCACACTGATTCTACGTCCCTTCAGTAGCCCGCGAGTGTTGTTCTCGATTATGGAGGAACGACTTGGGATCTATAAATTTGCAAAGATACGTCTTGATTCTGAGGATGAGGTCAGATTACAAAAGCTTAATAATGATGATGGTCATGACAATGTAACCCTACACGAGATCTATCAGTTGATTGCAAAGAAAACTAACCTTGACGCCAACCTTACGGCAAAATTAGAGTATGACTTAGAGGTGGAATTCTGCTATGCAAATTCCTACTTTAAAGAGGTTGTTTCAAAATGCAAGGAAGCGCACAAGGCCATTATAGTCTGCAGTGACATGTATCTGTCACGGCAACAAATCCAAGGTATACTTCGGAAAGCGGGATTCCCGGATTTCGATGGCGTATATGTCTCTTCGGAATTGAATTGTTCCAAGAAACAAGGAGATGTCTTTACAGTTCTGAAACAGGCGTATCCAAGACAACGTATCATCCACGTCGGAGATAATAAAACAGTTGACATAGCAAATGCTGAGCAATCTGGCATCGATGCCTATTACTATGAAAACGTCAATACAATCGGTGGTAAGAACAGAATCAAGGGTATGTCCTATCTCGCTGGCAGAACTTATTCCGGTCTTGTTAATAACCACTTCTACTGTGACGGAAAACCATTCTCCGACGAATACAAAATTGGTTATGTGTATGGAGGAATTTATGTGTTAGGATTTGTACAGTGGGTAAATCGTTTTGTGCTAGATCATGATATTGGAAAGGTATTGTTTCTTGCAAGGGACGGGGATATCTACAGCAAGATATACGACATGCTGCCCAACCATCGAGAATGGCTGTATTTCTACTGGTCTAGGATGGCCGGCATCAAAATTACTGCGGTTGAAAACTTCTATGAATTCTGCCAACGCATGATTTGGCATAAAGCAAGGGGTGTGTATCACATACAGGTCGGTCATGTGCTAAGATTCTTTGGAATTTCGTATTTAGTTCCTCGCCTTGCGACATATCGCTTAACGGAAGGAGACATATTATCAGAGGAAAACGCAGAGAGGGTCGAGAGATTGTTTTATGACAATAAAGAAACGATCATTGATACCTTTCGAGAAGATGTTGAGATAACTTTGGAAAATATCCGAAACGCTGTCGGCGAGGAGGAAAAAATTGCCATAGTTGATGTCGGTTGGGCGGGAACTGGTCCCATGATTATCAAAAAAGCAATCCGCCACTATTTGCATTTAAACTGCAAGGTGTATTCTCTGCTTGCTGGATACCGCCAACCAAGTGAGAGCATGGCCTCGCTTTATACGATGGACGATACGAATGCCGCATATCTGTTCTCTGCAAATACCAACAGGGACCTTCTAGGTCTGCATGTCGACGGCACAAAAAAGAGTAACTTGTTACTGGAGATTTTTACGCAATCCTGTTCGCCGTCTTTCCTAGGCTATACGCGGGAGGGTTTGGAATTCGACAGAGAGGAATCGGAAAATTATGCTATTATCCGAAACATCTCGCAGGGTATTCTGGATTTTGCCAGTGAATACATTCATGCATTTCGGAGTACGCCTTTCCTGTTGAACATTTCGGCTTACGACGCCTATCTGCCGTTCAATGACTTAAAGAATTCCGATGACCTACTGAATCCTATTCTGTCGAAAATGACAATTGCGCGAGGTAAATTCTATGATGCAGACAGTCGTTCGACGGAAACGCTGCTCTCGTTCTTGAACAGGGATGAATCGGGGAAATAAATCATGAACAGATTTTTGTTGGGATTGAACGTTGGAAATCACGATTCTTCAGCTGCACTGATTAAGAATGGCGAGCTGGTTTGTTTTATTGAACAGGAACGTATCAGTAGGCACAAAATGGCGATTGGTGAACCTCCGGTGGATGCCGCTTTGGCGTGCTTACAGCAGGAGAATATAGCAATTCGAGATGTTTCTGCCGTTGCCGTTGGCATGGATTGGAGTTATCGGAACGAAGTCTATAAGATGCCGGAATACGAACTGAAGAAATATCGGATGTTTGCTGATACAAACTGGTTTCTTCCGGAGGGCGTTTTTGGAAGTCATTTGCCACCTGTTATTCCGGTGCGACATCATCTTGCGCATGCCGCAAGCGCTTATCGCATCAGCGGATTCCCTGAATGCGCGGTTCTTGTGATAGATAATCGCGGAGAGGATTCTTCGACATCATTAGGAGTCGCACGAAATGGCGAGATATCCTTTTTTAGAAAAATCAACATTCATAATTCGTTGGGCATTTTTTATAACCGCGCTACTCGTTTCGCGGGATTGTATGGCAAATACAGGGAGGTCGGCAAGTTCATGGGGTTGGCATCCTACGGCATGCCGGCAATTTCGATGCCACTTTCCCCCTCGCGTGACGGGCTGCTTTTTAAGGCGTTGCCCGATATAGAGAACTGTAGCATCCATGATGCTATTGGTCTGCGGACAACGCAATGCAAGGCATACTTTGAGAATAACTGCTTCCCATATGAAACGGGGAATGTTGAAGAAATCATGAGCTATGCTGACTTTGCCGCCTCGGTTCAGCATGCGCTTGAGCTCACGATTCTTGACTTTGTGACCGAGCTGAAAGAGCGTACGCAGATGGATCATTTGGTGATTGCCGGGGGGGTGGCGCTGAATTGTTCCGCTAATGGTAAAATTGAGCAGTCGGGATTGTTTCGCCATATTTTTGTGCCGCCATTTGCATCAGATTCCGGCACGGCGGTGGGTTCGGCGATGGAGGTCTATCACCAGCTCTTTGGAAAGCCCTGTGCAGAAGTCCCGTTGCGGCATGCTGGTCTGGGGCTGTCATATTCGCAGACACAGACAGAGCAAACGCTTCAGAGATACGCAGGCAGAATCAGCTGGCGACTGTATGAAGATGCCGAGTTGCATTCGTGTGTAGCAGAGGCTATCTCTTCGGGTAGCATAGTGGGGTGGATGCAGGATGGATTTGAAGCGGGACCACGGTCGTTGGGATACCGTAGTATTCTTGCCGATCCCCGAAAGCGGCACAATCTGATTCGTCTTAATCAGATCAAGCAGCGAGAGATGTGGCGTCCAATCGCCCCCAGTGTTTTGTATGAAGCGTATTCTCGGTATTTTGAGGGATCTCCCGACTCTAAGTATTTTATGAATGTTGCAGCGGTCGTGAAAGAGGAAAAGCGCAAAGAAATTGCCGCTGTTGTGCACGTAGACCATACGGCAAGACCGCAGGTGGTGACACGGGAACAGACGCCGTACTATGCATTGCTGGATGCGTTTGGAAAATTGACAGGTGTGCCGGTGCTGTGCAATACATCCTTTAACAGTCAGGGTGAGCCGCTGGTCAATACGTCGGAGGATGCTCTAGAGTGCTTCCTGAAACGAGATATTGACATGCTGGTCATCGGTAATTTTGTGATTAGAAAGGTGCAGTAAATGTTTGTGTTTGACTGTACAAAGATGATTGGCTACAACGAGTATCGTGACTTTCTGGCATCAGTCAGATCGGAATTCGATCTCGCAAAGAGAACTTTGTTTAATAGCTATTCCATTGTAGGTGAATTTCCGGCATTTGATTCCGAGGCATACGATGTGTTCCGGCATCAATATCGCAATCTTCGTCAGGTTGTGATACAAAAAGTGCTTGCTCGATTCCGCAGTTTTCTTCCAAGGGAATGCCTGATCTATGAATTTGGAAGTCTGGTCAAATTTACAGATAGAATCGAAAGTGATATTGATCTGACGATCTGTTATGATGTCCCCAAGACAGATGTTCATGAATGCGCCGAGGAATTAATCGACTACACCATTGTGGCCGTTTTCCAGCAGTCCATCGACAATATACACGGTAAGTTTCAGCACTATCCGATGGACTGTAGGCATAATGCGTTGACAGAAGCTGATAATTTGTATGTGTTGCAGTTCGACAGTGGAAGGTTAGAATATAAATGTGGCCCAGAGACGCTTCATGAGAACCTGATGCACATCAAAAACATGCGGGATTATTGCTCACTTCTTGATGGATATAAGGAAAAATACGCTTTCAGGTGTAATATTGATTGTTTGTATTCCATCCTAGTCCTTGAGAACTCAACATGTCATGATTTTATCGGAGATCTTGCAGAGCTCGAAGCGAACAATGACATTTTCGACGGCTATCGTCATGAAGAACATCTATGTGTTTTTGCGGGGACAGTTGAGATTTCATATGTTAAAAAGGCATTAAAAGATGTAGTGGTAGCCATGTATACCATGATTGCCTATTTACGCAAACGTGTGAATTGGTTGCACCGCTATTCTATGACGATGGATGATGTATTTCAAAGTGTTGTGTTGCGGGAATTGTTCGGTGACAGCTATCTTGCTCGGTTACGACAATGCCTGCTTTTGATGTTGTTTTATTGGGACAAGGTTGAACTGATGCTCAAGAGAAAGGGTATTCGCTTAAGCACTAGATGCCACCGGATGTTTTCGAAACGGGAGCTTAATGCCATGTTGTATCATGAATATCACGAGCAGGGCATGATTGAAGACACGGAAAGCGCCATCAATTCCCTAAGTGCTCTTATTTCGGAGGGATGGAGAAAGATATCATGCATGAAATCAAACTAGTGGCAGTTACGTGCCGTCGCGGCATGCTTGTATTCTCGTATCGTGGGGCGGAACGTGTCGAAGCTTGGATTGAAAACGTAAACAAGCACTATCCGCACATTCTCTCTTTGGATACTTCTGTCGGACGGCAAGAAATTTGCATTGATTGGCAAACGTTGCGCAGATTTCTGGCACACCATGCCAAGCAAAGTTTTAGACTCTGCGTATGTAACGCGAGGACGAGGTTCGCTTATTCGGTTTCTGATGACATTCACGTAGTAATTGCGGACAATCCAGTGATAAGGATTGATGGGAATACTGTCCTGTTCGAAGATGTCCGCTCCCCCGTGAAGACGAAGACGCGGCAAGTGCCAAATGTTTGTAGCTTCATACACGGAAATAAAGAACAGTGCGAGTCGTTCGGTCATCTACCGGTATCGCTTCTGGACATAGGCTCCTGTTTCAGTCGCAGTATTTTCAAGTCGGATGATTACTTCAATCCTCAGTACAAGTCTTATTTCCGCGTTCAGGCAACCTTGTTTCACAACTCTTACATTTCTCTGTTTTCCGATCCTATTCCATTCGATGTGTCCGGCATTGAAGACCTGCATATTGGAGATGCAGGTAAATATGCTGGGGTGGAATTCGACAAGAATCTGGATGGCATACTGCGAGAAGGAAGTGCAAGCATGGTCGTTTCTGATCTTTACGTTGATGCCTCTGCCCCAGTCGTTCGGCTGCAGAGGAATGCCTATCTGACTTACAATAAATATATTTCGGAATCTATATTCAAGCGGCACTTGTCGTCTTGCGAGATCATCTACCCTGGGACTGAAGAACACGAAACTCTCTTCAGGAGTAGCCTCGTCTCCTTTCGCCGATGGCTGGAAACGTGCCACATACGGGATGTGGTGTTGGTCGGCGGCAGGCTCTGCCGATATAAGATTGATGAAACGACGGGGAAGATAGCGCCATGGGAAGATAAAGCCAGCTGGATTGCGGAAGTCAATCGTAACTGGGATATTGTGGATAGACTGTTCCTTGAGGAGTTACCAGATACTATCTATCTCGACAAACGTTCGACATCATGGATGAGCGACAGCTACAGTCCCATTCTGGGGGGAGCCTCTCCATCACATTACCAAAGCGGATATTACAAGGAACTGTTTCAGGATTTTCTCGCCATTATCGGGAGGGATTAAACCAGTGAACGAACAAGCCATCATCGAGCAATATCTGCACACCCTCTTAAGAGGGTGCGAACTGATTCGCCCAAATGAAATCACGGCGATCCATCATGCCTTGCTTAAAACCGCCCAAGCCAAAGGCAGAATCTACCTTTGTGGGAATGGAGGCTCCTCTTCTACCGCCTCGCATTTTCAATCTGATTTGAATCGGGCCTTTGCCAGTTCGCGTAATATCATGCCAGCTGTTTGCCTAACAGATAATATCGCTTCGTTAACTGCTGTTGCAAACGATATTTCCTATGAGGATGTATTTTGTCATCAGTTGCGGTATCTGCTTGAACGTCACGACGCCCTCATCGCGATCTCCGCAAGCGGCAATTCCGCTAACGTCATCAAGGCTGCGGAATTTGCCAGACAAAATGGTAATATGGTTGTGGCGATGGTAGGGTTTGACGGCGGGCGACTCAAGACTTTATCTGACTACGCTTTTCATGTGCCGATCGGCAATATGCAAGTGATAGAGGACCTGCAGTTGTTGTTCGGCCATTTGGTTTCGACGCTGATAAGGGAGGGGAATGGATAAATGCTCGATGTGAATGCACTAAATGTCGGAGATACCGTCTGCGCCCTTATTCGGCACGGAGAAAAGGACGATAGCCATTTCGTTTTGACAGAAGAGGGAAAGTCGAAAATTGAACGTATTGGTCTGCTTGTATCCGCCTTTCACAAACCAGTGAGGTTGTATGCCAGTCCCGAAAGTCGCTGCGTGGAGACAGCCGTTCTGATGGGTAAAGTTATCTACGGTTCCGTTTGCGACATCCAGACTTCTTCTATACTCGGGAAACCCGGAGTGCAAGTAAAGAATGAAGTGAAGTATTCATTGCTGACAGATCGCATGCGCTGTCGGGATGTCTATCGGGAATGGAAGATGGGTCGACACAGGGACGCCATGCAGACATCGGCGTTTATTAGAAAGGAGATACGCCGCTTTCTGCATGAGACTTGCCTTCAACATGGCATTACTCTCTATATTAGCCAGTCGGGAACCATTGCCTGCGCAGGTTATTCGCTGGGTCTGACCGATTACAAGGCAGATGACGAGGACTGGGTAAAGTTTTTGGATGGATTTGTGTTGGAGCTTTGAGATGTCGGTTGTGATGTTTGATTTGTACGGCACGTTAATCGAGGAGGAAGAATACGATTACAATCGTGCTCTTCGATGGATGGCTGACACCTATTTTGATGCCAGATTCGAGGAGTTACAGGATTTGTCCTGCCGGTTTAAAACGGCATATATGCGCACGCGGGCTGTGTCAAATGCCGAGACTTCGTTTCGGGCGCAGCTTGTGTTGTTTGAAACGGCTCTGAACCGTAAGCTACAGGACAACTACCAGGCAGTCGAAGCTGGATTCATTAAGATGTTCCGTAGGGAAAGACTGAAAGACGGCGCCGCTTCGCTTCTTCGCATGTTGTATGATCGTGGAACGCACTCCTACGTTTTGACAAATAGTTTGTTCTCCGGTGAGAATCTAAAGGCTCATTTGGCAACTACCGGTATTGGAGATTTGGTTGAGGCGGTCTACTCGAGTGCAGATGCCGGATATAGAAAACCTTCGCCAGAGGTGTTCCGATATGCCTTGACGAACATCGGCATACGTGATGCAGGCCAGGTGATCTATGTCGGTGATTCGTATGAAAAGGACTATCTAGGTGCATGCGCAAGCGGACTGCAGCCCGTGCTGGTATCATCTTCCCCCGAATACGCTGACATTGCGTTTGCGAATCTATGGGCCGTTGAATCGTATCTGGGTCGCCACTCAAGAATAAGTTGCGTACGACACGGCGTCTTAGCTTTATAATGAAGAATGGGTGCCTATATCGTGTCCTTCATGTCCAGCCACTGACCATTTGGATGATCAGTTGTTGACCACCTAGAGATTGGGGAGGGGTGGAATTGGCGTGTTTCCGCACGTTTTCATGATTGGCACGGATCGTGCTAATTGCTCCGAGGAGGAGCAAACCATGGAGTACAAAATGTCCAACAGCGAAATCAAGAATGAAAGCAACATGAATGCCACGGGAGGTGTCGCGAAGTGGCTGATGGCGCTGATGCCGGGGAGGGCGTGGGGCGTGGTGCTCGCGATGGCGGCGCTGATGGCCATGGGGTTGGCGTTCATGTGGTGGTGCCCCGATGTGAAGTGGTTTAGCGACAGGATGGGTGAACATTGGATGTTCAGGCGCCAGGTTCTGTGGATGGGTATTGGATTGTCGTTTTTCATACTTGCGGTGATGGTTGGATGGCGGCGCTGGCTGAAGGCTGCGCCGTTCCTGGCTGTTGGGTGGTTGGCGATGTTTGTTGTCGCTTGTTGCTCCCCGCAGGTGAGGCACCATCTGTTTGTCAATATCGGATGTTTGCGTGTAAATGTGATGGCGTGGTGTTCGTTGGCCGTTGCGTTGCTGCTCGCCTGGATTGCGGAGAAGCTGGCCGTTCGGCGTGTGATGAGGTTCCTTCTTGTCGCTGGCGTGGTGTTTTCGGGCGTGTTTGCCGTGCAGGCGCTCGGGAACCATGAACGGATGGCGCATGTTGCGGCGTATTTCGGTCTTGAGCTTGAACGGGATGCCGATCCTGCCGACGAGGTGATGTTGCGGCAATGGGCGAAGGAGGCGTCTAGCGAGGCGATGTGCAAGGCACATTGGTTTTCGGGAAACGACGAAATGTTGCGGCAGAATTCGCTGCCGGGGCGTTTTACGTATTCCATGCCGTTCGCGGCGGCGCTCGTGTTCGGGAAGTGGTTCAACATGCTTGCGGTGGCGCTCTTTGGGATGTTCGCGGTTGTGCTGGCCTGGTGTTACCGCAGGGCGGGGAATGTGGGCAAGAAGGTGTTTGTCGCCGTCGCGGGGGGCGCTTTCCTGTTGCAGGCGGCATACGGATACTGGGCGTGTTTGGGGTTCATGTCGCCCGAGCTGCGCAGTTGCGTGCCGCTTGTTTCGTATGGCGGGTGCGTCGTGATCGAATGGATTATGGCAGGAATGCTCGTGTCGCTTGCGCGGGATGATGCTAACAGACAAGATGTCCCAGATTTGCAACGGGCAAGATGCCCGTGAGAGGAAAGGAAAAGACGAAATGAAGACAGAAAAGATCGAGGTTGAACAGGCCAAGGAAACAGACGAGTATACGCTTGAAAGCTGGCGGGCGGAACGCCAGAAGCTGGAGGCTGAGATGGCGGTCGACAGCGCTCAGCTGAGGGCGGCCATGGAGGAGGCGCTTGCGAACGACGACCTTCCGCCCGAGATGAAGAAGATCATCCGCGAGTCGGGATCCAAACTGCTTGAGGCGGACGAGTGGTTGCACGAGATGTACGACTCGACGGAGGACACCATCAAGCGCTGCGACGAGATGATCGCGCAGGTCGATGCGCTGGAAGCCCGGCGCGGCGGCAAGGCGAAGAAGCAGGAAGGCGAGGCGTGAAAGATGGCGGCTGAGACCGAAGAGGGAGGGTATGCGACCATAGAGGAAATCCGCAAGGGCCTCTTTGGGTTCATGCCCGCTCTCATGCGGCACATACATTTCCCCGGCAGAGAGGGCGGCCGTTGTCCTGCTTGCGGCAGGAAGGCGGTCACATCGCGCATTCGCCGTTCATGGGTTATTGTGGACGGGCCGACGTATCTGGAGATGAAATGCGGTGCGTGCGGCCACACGTGGCGCATGTTGCTGCGCGCGGGACCGTGAGGTTTTGGTATACTATGCCGCATGGACACATTGATACTCACCGGTTGGGGCTGGAAGGAATACGCGGTGGCCGCAGCCGCCGCGCTGCGGGCGCTTGACGGCAAAGCCGACGTGCTCGGCATGAGTAAGCGCCGCTTGCCGGAATTCCTCGAGTCCGAGGGCGCAAACTGGAAGCGCATCTGCCTGATCGGATTGTCGCTCGCCGGAAACGAGGAACGGCTCGCGACGGCGCTGAAGGCGCATCGGCGCCGGACGGAGGTCACGTGGATCAGCGGCTTGCCGATGTCCGAAAGCCAGACGCGCGAGATCGCCCCGCTCCTGAAGGCGCACGTGTTTCCCGGCGGTCCGTTCAACGGATCGCTCGTGAAGGCCGTCGGGGCCGTGTTCAAGATCGACGTGGCGGACATGTTGCCGTTCGCGTTCGAGGGGAACAAGATCCCCCGGACGGTGCCGCCGTACCACGAGCTCATTGAGGCGGCGATGCACGCCTATCGGAACTATCAGGACCGGGATTCCTACCCAGCCGCCATACGCTATCTCGCGATGGGGGTCGCCGAGGAGGCGTGGAGCGGCGAGATGAGGCACCTCGTCGAGCACTACCGTCGCTACGGCGGCCGCGAACTGGTGGGGAAGGGCGCGAAGATGAAGGAGCTCCGCGAGGAGATCGCGCGGGTGGCCGCGCATCCCGAGGCGCGCGTGCTCATCCTCGGCGAGAGCGGCACGGGGAAGGAGACCGTCGCACTGCAGATCCACACGAAGTCGCCGAGGCGGAACGAGCCGTTCTACGCCTTCAACTGCGCGAGCGTGACGCCCAACCTTCTGGAGAGCCGTTTCTTTGGACACGAGAAGGGCGCGTTCACGAGCGCGGACCGTCGGGAACCGGGGCTCTTCGAGCTGGCAGACGGTGGGACGCTCTTCCTCGACGAAATCGGCGAGATGCCGCTTGACGCGCAGGGCGTGCTGTTGCGCGTCCTCGAGGGCGGACGCTTCATGCGCGTGGGCGGGCAGGAGGAGATCAAGACCGACGTGCGGCTCGTGACAGCCACGAATCGGAACCTTCCGCTCCTCGTCCGGCAGGGCAAGTTCCGCGAAGACCTCTTCATGCGCCTGAACGTGATACAGATGCGCGTGCCGTCGTTGCGCGAGCACAAGGAGGACATCCGCGACATCGCGGACGGCTGGTGGTTCGGGCGCTTCCACAAACACCTCGCGGATGCACAGGTCTCCGCGCTCATGTCCTACGACTACCCCGGCAACGTGCGCGAGCTGCTGAACCTGCTTGAGCGCGCGGCGGTGCTGGGCGAGACGGACTTTGTGCGCCTCCTCGACAAGCACCGCGAGATGAACGCCGGCCTCTACGGCGAAGTGTCGGCGGGCGAAGCCGGTGTGGTGCCCGACGAACTGGAGGAGGCCGTCAA
>JAEEGL013913118.1_pt1 | contig 25048 bp, 22 predicted proteins | sample 9134231 | NCBI WGS metagenome assembly JAEEGL01 (sample SAMN16246548, study PRJNA631951) | gut metagenome | biome: gut microbiome; feature: rumen; material: fiber-attached | host: Bos | place: Iran: Karaj | collected 2018-10 | reverse complement strand
TTGGAGAGTGTGAGGAAAAACTTATGCATTTAAAAGATTAATATGGAATCAGTAGCATTTATACAATGGTGCCTCGACCACCTCAACTATTGGACCATCACATTGCTGATGGCAATAGAGAGTTCGTTCATCCCCTTCCCCTCGGAAGTGGTGGTACCGCCTGCTGCCTGGAAATCAGCCAGCGACAGTAGCATGAACGTCTTCTTAGTGGTGTTCTTCGCCACTTTGGGAGCAAACATCGGCGCACTCATCAACTATTATCTATCTCGATGGTTAGGCAGACCTATCATCTATAAGTTTGCCAATAGTCGTTTGGGGCACATCTGCCTCATCGATGAGGCGAAGGTGAAGCGTGCGGAAGATTATTTTGCTGAGCATGGGGCCTTATCTACTTTTATAGGACGACTCATCCCTGCAGTGCGACAACTGATTTCCATCCCTGCTGGTTTGTCGAGGATGAAACTGAGTACGTTTATACTCTACACCACCTTAGGCGCTGGCATATGGAACTCGATCCTTGCTGCCATAGGTTATTATCTGAGCAAAGTGCCAGGTATAGAAACTGAAGAGCAGTTACTGATGCAAGTTAAGGAATATAGCCACGAGATAGGCTATGTTTTCATCGCTATAGGCGTACTGATTGTGGGATATCTCATTTATAAAGGAACAAAGAAAAACTGACAACTAAAATTAATATATTATGGCATTACATACTTGGTTTGAATGCAAGATTCAATACGAAAAGACATTAGAAAACGGAATGACTAAGAAAGTGACGGAACCTTACCTCGTTGATGCGCTGAGCTTTACAGAAGCTGAGGCACGTATCATTGAGGAGGTGACTCCTTTCATGGCAGGTGAGTTCACTGTATCTGATATCAAACGTGCCAACTATTCAGAGCTTTTCTATAGCGAAGATGCATCAGCCGATCGCTGGTATAAGGCAAAACTTGTGTTTATCACTTTGGACGAGAAAACTGGCAAAGAGAAGAAAACCAATTCGATGATGTTAGTACAGGCGATCGACCTGCGTTCTGCCTTGAAGAACCTTGAAGAAGGTATGAGGGGCTCGATGATGGACTATGTGATTGCCAGCATACAAGAGACTCCGCTGATGGATGTGTTCCCATTTGGTGTCAAGGATGATAAACCAGAAGTTGGATGATTGCAGAAGAAATAAAAAATATTACCTCAGAACTGCCAGCTGGTGTTAAGCTGATAGCGGTATCGAAGTTTCATCCCGCAGAAGCGATAATGGAAGCTTATGATGCTGGTCAACGCTTATTTGGCGAGAATAAAGTGCAGGAAATGACAGCCAAGCATGAGGTACTTCCTGCCGATATCCAATGGCACTTTATTGGGCATTTGCAAACCAACAAGGTGAAGTATATCGCTCCTTTTGTGGCGATGATACACAGCATCGACAGCTTGCATCTGTTGCAAGAAGTGGACCGCCAAGCTGAGAAGGCTGGTCGTATCATCGATGTACTATTGCAGATACATATTGCCCATGAGGAAACCAAATTCGGCATGACCTTCGACGAATGCAGGGAATTGCTCAACGAGGGAACGTGGAGGCAACTGACACATGTGCGTATCTGCGGACTGATGGGCATGGCCACCTTTACGGATGATATGATACAGGTGGAACATGAATTTGCCAGCTTGCAAGCATTTTTAGAGGAACTGAAAATCAAATGGTTTGCTGGTGAGACTGCTTTTAAGGAGCTTTCGATGGGTATGACAGAAGATTACCCCATCGCTATCCGACATGGAAGTACGTTCATCCGCATTGGCACCCTAATTTTTGGAGAAAGAAAATATAACAAATTAACCTAATAAAAACATGAGAACATTAGAGACAACTTATGCAGGGTTGAAACTCAAGAACCCTATCATCGTGAGTAGCTCGAGCCTCACCGACAGCGTGGAGAAAAACAAGAAACTCTGCGAAGCTGGTGCAGGTGCTATCGTATTGAAGTCACTCTTTGAGGAGCAGATTCTTCTAGAGGTAGAGGATATGGAAGACTTCGACCCATTTGTAGTGGGTGGCAACGATCTGACTGAGTATGTGCGCCATCATAAATTGGAAGAATATTTTGCTTTTATACGTGACACTAAAAAAGTAGTGGATGTACCAGTAATTGCCAGCATCAATGCATATGATGAAGGCAACTGGACAGCATTTGCCAAGAAAATTGAAGAGGCTGGTGCAGATGCTTTGGAGATTAATATCCTGGCATTGCAGACTTCACTCGAATACCAATATGGTTCTTTTGAGAAAAAGCATATAGATATATTAAAATTGGTAAAGAAGGCTGTCAAGATACCAGTAATCATGAAACTGGGAGACAACTTTACTAATCCTGTGGCTCTGATTCATCAGTTGCGCGCGAATGGTGCTGACGGTGTAGTACTGTTTAACCGCTTCTATCCTACAGACATCAATATCGACAAAATAGAGCAATGTGCAGGCAAAGCATTTACCACTGAAGCTGACCTTAGTAAATCGTTACGCTGGACAGGCATCGCCTCTGCTGCAATCAGCAATTATAGCTTTGCCGTTTCGGGTGGTGTACACAACGCTGCTGGTGTGGTGAAGAGTATCTTAGCTGGTGCGTCTGCAGTAGAGGTTTGCAGTGCCATCTATCTGAAAGGAAACGGCATTATCAAAGAAATGACCGATGGTTTAAAGGAATGGATGGACACCCACACAATGGACAACATCAGTATGTTTAAAGGCATGCTGAACATGCACGACCGTAACGAAGGCGTCAACACCTTCGAACGTACTCAGTTCCTGAAATACTACGGACAATTCAAGAAATAAGTTTATTTCACTGAATTTTCCATTCTACTATAGACTTTGGTGGCATCAACACGCTGTATGATGCCACCAAATTGGTCTATGGCCTGGCAAGCTGCCAAAGCTGCACTTTGTCCGAGCACCATAAACACAGGTTCCATACGGATACTTCCATATGCAATGTGCGAAGCAGACAGACATACAGGCACCAACAAGTTACAACATTCTTCTTCGTTTGGTGTGATGGAACGGTACGATACACGATAAGGTTCTTTGATGCCAATCTCAACATTCCCCTCATTTTTCACCATTCCATTGATGACATAACGCCCACAATTATGGGAGTCCATCGTATATGCAGCCCAACCCACATAATCATCCACCAAGGTCTTGCTCTCACAATCGGCCTGCGTCATCACATAGCGTCCCAACATGCGACGACTTTCGCGTATGTAAAGTTGAGGGGTGAAATGGCCTGAAGTAAGGAACTCATCCTTTGGGTACCCCCAGCGCAGCATCTCATTACGCACAAAAGCTGGTATGCGTTCATCATGGCCAATAAAATACAACAAGCCCTTGGTATAGTCGAGGTGTTGTTGTGCAATCTCTGCCCTACGTTCATAACTGGCTTCTGGATAATCCCAATTTTCGCCAATCATATCAGTAGAGAATCCACCTCTGTTGTTGATGTCGGTCTTGCGCCCTGGCATCTCACTCCAAATAAAGACATCTGACAATCCCTGTTCAGAAAAAGGTGAACGCTCTTTCCAACGAATAAGCAACTCGTATTTCTGTGGGTCATAGTTAGCTGGTTCCTCGATGGGAATCATATTGGAAGGATCGTCCGTCAAAGTAATTCGGTAATTATACGCCTGAATATGGTTATCACCTTCCCCTGGCAAGGGTGGTTCTCCTGGTAGGATACCATAAAGCAATCCACTCTTGGAATCTCCCTTCACTACATAAGGGTCTATATAGTCAGGCAATTGATGATGGAGCGACCAGAATGCGCCATTCCAGGTTTCGCCATATACGTTATTACCCTCACGACCTATGGTATAGCTTACACCTGCACGAGCCATTAAGTCTCCTTCGTAAGAGCAGTCTATAAACTCGCGAGCTTCAATAGTGATATTGGTTTGAAGAGAAGGATGCTGGCTGTCCTCCACTATTATGCTCTTGATGACATTACCTTCTTTTTTTACTTCCAAGAGACGATGGTTATAGAGAATACGCACACCTGCCTCATCCACATATTGTTGATAGATGGACAACGCCACTTTAGGTTCAAAAGCAAACTTCATGGAGTTTGTGCCATAATGCTGACCAATGCGACGATAGAAATCATAGGTGTAACCTTTCATTATATAAGGATTGCCTATATCTGTAGCACCCAAGCCTCCAGTAGTAAGACCTCCAATCCGGTCGGTTGGTTCCACTAACAATACAGTCTTTTCTTCCTTACAAGCTGTATATGCTGCCATCACCCCTGAAGATGTTCCTCCATATATACAGATGTCCACCACTTCAGCAGCTTGGATGCCAGTATAAGCAATCAACATTATTAATAATAATCTAATTCTTTTCATAATACCATCTTCGTTAAGAAAAAATGTGTAACTTTGGCTTCAAAGATAAGAAAAAAGATGGACTATCAAGAAACTTTGACATATTTATATAACCAAGTACCCATGTTTCAGCGTGTAGGTGGTACTGCGTATAAAGAAGGGTTGGATAATACATTTGCCTTAGATACCCACTTCGGACATCCCCACCGTCAGTTTCGCACCATACATGTGGCTGGTACAAACGGCAAGGGCTCAGTGAGTCATACATTAGCTGCTATTCTACAAAGTGCCGGGTACAAAACAGGGCTATACACCTCACCTCATTTAGTGGATTTTCGTGAGCGCATCCGTATCAACGGCACGCCAATCTCCAAAGATTATGTAGTAAATTTTGTAGAGCATGAACGTAGTTTCTTTGAACCATTGTGCCCTTCTTTTTTCGAATTAGCCACAGCTATGGCTTTCAAATATTTCGCAGACGAGCAGGTAGATGTAGCTGTAATAGAAGTAGGTCTGGGAGGCAGACTTGATTGTACCAATATTATTACGCCAGACTTGAGCATCATTACCAACATCAGTTTCGATCATGTGCAGTTTTTAGGTAATACCTTGGCAAAGATCGCAGGAGAGAAAGCTGGCATTATCAAGAAAGGTATTCCAGTGGTTATCGGAGAAACTACACCAGAGACCAAGCCTGTTTTTATGGCAAAGGCAACGGAAGTGGGTGCTCCTATCTTTTTTGCTGAGGAGAATGACCGTGAGGATTATCCCGGTATGGAATATGAACTCAAGGGTATCTATCAGGAGAAAAACAAACGCACTTTGTTTACAGCATTGCCTTTATTAAAAGAAGCTGGCTATCATATTGATGAAGAGAACGTGCGCGAAGGATTCGCCCATGTGGTGGAGTTGACAGGATTAATGGGGCGTTGGCAAAAGCTGCATGACCACCCTACTCTTGTATGCGACACAGGCCATAACGTAGGAGGCATTACTTACGTTGTGGAACAGCTTCGCCAACAATCATGCCATCAGTTGCATATTGTGATCGGTATGGTGAACGACAAAGACATAAGTGGCGTGCTTGCTTTACTCCCTAGAGAAGCGATATACTACTTTACTCAAGCGAGTGTGAATCGAGCATTGCCAGCAAAGCAACTTTTACATCTGGCAACAGAAGCAGGGCTGAAAGGGAAAGCTTATGTCAGTGTGAAGAATGCAGTAAGGGCAGCGATGAAAAAAAGCCTCCCAGAAGACTTCATCTTCGTAGGAGGCAGTAACTTTATTGTAGCTGACTTACTAGAATCAAAAGTATTTCTCGATTAAAGCATCCACTTGTGAATCCCCTAATTCCTTGGCCTTATTGAAAGCAGCTCGTGCATCATTGTTTTTCTTCAATTGAAGAAGAGCCAAACCTTTTAATCGATAAAGTTCTGCATAGGACGTATCTTTGGCAATAGCTGCATCTAAAACCTTTATAGCTTCTTCATTGCGTCCTACCCGCATATTAACCACAGCCAATTCTGCACGATAAGTCAACTCATCTGGATTGAGATCAATGGCTTCAGCATAATCATCCAAAGCACGCTGAAAAGCTTTAGCCTGCATAGCACATTGTCCTCTCAGATAATAGAATTGATCGTTTACCTTTCCATTCACAGCCTTGTAGTATTCATCGTAATCTATCAAGGCAGGACGGTATTTCTCTGCATTCGTATAAATGCGAGCACGTTCCAACAAATAGGGAGCAGCCTGTTCAGTATAAGGTGGGGTAAAAGAACCTACGCATTTATCCATCAAAGCAACTACTTCGTCAGAAGGAGCATTCATCAACTCTTTACAATGAGCAGCGTTGTACCATGTAGCTGGCGATGCTAATGGAGAAGCATTCACTTTTTCAATAGCTTTGTATGCCTCTGCATAGTTCTGCATGGCAAACAAAATATCGGCCTCCAACTGGCTGTAGGCAGGGAGTTCATTGGTTGCCAATGCTTCACGCACTTCGCTCAAAGCCTTGTCAAACGTCCAATCTTTATACACATTCTCAGGACTAGTAAGTTGATAATTATAGATTAGATTGGCACGTTCATAGTGTGTTTCTCCCTTGTCTGACGAAACCTCCAAAGCTTTATCCAAGTCTGCTTCAGCTTTTTTCAAAGCAGTTTCTCCTATCGACTGATTCAGTTCATATGTAGCACGGCGCACATATCCATCTGCACTGTTAGGGAACTTAGCAATAAAATCATTTAGTAACATGGCATAAGCCTCTCTATTGGCTGAAGAGGCCATGTATAATGTTACCAAAGCCTGTTCTTCACTATCAGGCAATGCCTTTTTGATGCCTATATTTGATAAAGAGCCATCATTCAGCGAAAGAGCATTTATTTCTTGTGCCATCGCATAGCGAACATCCATAGCATAACACGTATTTTTATCTGTATCATCGGAAGTTTGCTGAGCCATAGCAAATACTTGACCATTGGCATCCATTAGTGGACAACTCACCATCTTATCTTGCAAGGAGAGACCCAAAGTGTAATATAGATAAGTACCTGCCACACGAGCACTCTCTTTCACTGTACCCTGTGTCGGAGTTGTGTTTTTCTGTGTAGAATATGGCAATAAATATACACGACTGCCATTGGCAGGTGCACCAGTTGCCAACGTCAACGACGTCGCTTTTTGACCATTCATTTCTACTTTGAATTTCAATACATCATACATCTCGTTGGCACCCATTATCTCCAATACCTGCAAACGTTTGCCCTCAGCATTGATAATCTCTGCACGAGATGCCCCCTTAAACAAAGTATAATCTGACAATGCTATGCCATCTTCACTCACAAAGAAACCGTTACCTGTACCTAACATCTTACCATCAGCCCCATAGGTAACAACTGAGAAAACCGCTTGCCTAGCCTTGTCGGCCCACTTGGGTGTTTGGCCAATCGACAATTGACAATTAACAATTAACAAAGCCAATGCCAATACTATTTTATACATGTTCTTTTTCATATTATCTAATTCCTAACTCTTAACTCCTAACTTTTAAAAGTTCTCTTGCGTTTTGAATAGCAGCTTCTGAAAGTGTATCACCACTCAACATATGAGCTATCTCCTCAACTCTTTCTTCTGGGGTGAGCCTTCGGATCTGGCTTACCGTCTCATGCTCATTGTCTTCCTTATAAACCTTATAATGAGCCTTACCCTTTGCTGCAATTTGTGGTAAGTGCGTAATACTTATTACCTGACGGCCTCCCCGTTGTTCGTTACCAAAACCTAGAGCCATATTCTCCATCATAGCTGCCATTCGGGCAGCTATTTCACCAGATACACCTGTATCAATCTCATCAAATATGATGGTTGAGAAAAGCGCCTCACCTGCTAACATAGCCTTAAGTGAAAGCATCACTCGGGCAATCTCACCACCAGAAGCCACTGCAGATATATCTTGTAGAGTTCCGTTCTTGTTGGCACTAAAAAGAAAACTCACGCTATCCATACCATTTATATCAAGCTCTTGACGAGGCACTATCTTCACTTGGAATCGAACGTGGGGCATACCCAACGGAACAAGTTTTTCTCGCATGTAATCCTCCATCAGTTTAGCAGCCTCTACACGTTTTTTAGTAAGCATCCCAGCCAATTTCAATAAATCAAGTTTGCATCTATCACAATGCTGTTGTAGCACAGCTATCTTATCATCCGATGAAGTGATATTGTCCAATCGGCGTTGGAAGTCAGCCTCAATATCTAGCAATTGGACAACGCTATCCACACGGTGCTTCTTTTGTAAAGTATATATGGTATTCAGCCGATCTGTAATCTCATCCAATCGCACAGGATTAAACTCAACATCTTCCTCTTGATTAGCCAATTCATCAGCTATATCTTTCAACTCAATATAGGATGAATCCAATCGTTCTGTCAATACTGCGCCAGCTGGATAGAAATTGGCAATATGCTGCAATGATGAGCAACATTCTTTCAACATTTGTAAAACACCTTTTCCTTCGCCATCCAATAACTGAGCAGACGTAAACAAAGCCGACTTGATATCTTCTGCATGACTAAGCATTTCTGCTTCTTGTTCCAATCGTTCCTGCTCATCAATCTGCAAATGTGCCTCTTGTAACTGATCAAGTTGAAAGCGCACATAATCTTCATCAACTTTGTTTCTCTCGACCTCTTCCTTGACTTGCTGGAGGTTCTTCTTAGTATCAGTCCATTCTTTGAAAAGTTGTCGATATTTTAATAAATCCTCTTGGTGATGAGCCAAGATATCGAGTACATCTAACTGGAAGCTCTCGTGATTAAGAAGAAGATTCTGGTGTTGTGAATGAATATCTATCAATTGGTCGCCCAACGCTTTCATTTGACTTAGCTGCACAGGGATATCGTTGATAAAAGCGCGACTCTTACCAGAGGCATATACTTCTCGGCGCAAGATGCAATCTACATCAAAATCTAAAGCATTATCCAAAAAGAATTGTTGGAATGGTGCATTTGCTAAATCGAAATGAGCCTCAATCACACACTTGGAAGCACCTTGACGAATAGCTTTACTATCGGCCCTCTGTCCCAACAACAAGGCCAACGCTCCCAACATAATAGACTTACCTGCACCCGTCTCGCCGGTAATGACAGAAAAACCATCCTCGAAAGTAATCTCGAGTTGTTCTATTAGCGCATAGTTCTGTATATACAACGAACGAATCATTTGTTCATCATCTCTCGTACACGGATCCGTGTGAGAACAGCCTTTGTATTAAGGGTAAAGTCGCTATTAAGAATCCAACTGTAGTAGCCTGGATCTTTGGCAAACACGTCTTTTACAAGTTGTCCTTTGTATTTTCCGAAGTTAAAAACCTCCTCCCCTTTATCGTCATAAACCATACGTCCTGCAAAATCCACATTCTTGGTAAATGAAGAATAATCCGAAAGAAATTTCATATCATTCTGAAGATCGGGATATTTATCAAGTTGCGCCTTCAGCACCTCATAAGTGGCACGGGTATCTGCCAAAGCAGTATGTGCATCTTCCAAATTCTTGCCACAATAAAACTGATAAGCGGCCGAGAGTGTACGCTGTTCCTTTTTATGATAAATCACCTGGACATCAATAAAACGATGACGAGTAAGATCCATATCTACTTCTGCGCGAAGAAACTCCTCTGCCAATAACGGAACATCGAAACGATTGGAATTAAAGCCTGCTATATCTGCACCCTCAAAATCCTTAGCAATATTCTTTGCCACCTCCTTGAATGTCGGACAATCTTTCACGTCATCATCATAAATGCCATGTACTTGAGAAGCCTCTTCAGGAATATGCATACCAGGGTTAATACGCATAGTGTGCGCATCTTCATTCCCATTTGGCCACACTTTGAGGTAGCATATTTCCACAATGCGGTCTTTATTGATATCGGTTCCCGTAGTTTCCAAATCAAAAAAGACAATAGGGCTAGAAAGATTCAGTTTCATAATCTTTAATCGTTCAACATCATCGGCATCAACAACATCAGTAAACTTTCGCCTTCTTCCTGTTCAGTGGGCTCTACCACACCCGCTCTAGATGGATCGGCTAATGCAAAAGTCACATCGTTGGATGAGATATTGCCTAATATATCCAACAAGAATGTAGCTTTGAAGCCAATATTCATGTTGGCACCATTATATTGGCAACTCACCACCTCCTGTGCAGATGTAGAAAAGTCGATGTCTTGAGCAGAAAGAGTAAGTTGGTTCTCACTCAAAGAGAGTTTTACTAAGCTGCTGGCTTGAGAGGAGAAAATCGATACACGGCGCACAGCACTCAGAGCACTTTGACGGTCTAAAGTCAACACAAACGGGTTGTTCTGAGGAATGACAGAAGCATAGTTAGGGTATTTGCCTTCGATAAGACGGCATATCAGTCGATAGTCACCCACTGAAATCATAGCATTGCGATCATTGAATGCCACTGTTACATCACTATCCTCCTTTGACAACAAATTCTTCAGCAAGCCTGCAGGTTTCTTTGGAAGTATAAAAGCTGCCTGATTATTACCATGGGCAGCATTAGTACGGAAACGCACCAGTTTGTGACCATCAGAAGCCACAAAGGTGATATCTTGTTCATTAATGTCAAAATAAATGCCGTTCATCACAGGACGAAGTTCATCATCAGCTGTTGCAAAAAGCGTACAACTAATTGCCTTCTGCAACACATTGGCAGCTATCAGCACCTGCGTAGCGTTCTCTCCCAATGCCATAGGCAAAGGATAAACATCTGCATTCTGCCCCATCAAACTATAGTGACCATTCATATAGCTTACCGTCACCTCCAGTGTCTCCTCGTTTACCTCAAACGTAAGTGGTTGGTCAGTGCCTTCACGCAAAGCGTCGAGTAAAGTCCTAGCGGTAATGGCTACCTTACCGTCTTTCTCGCTCTCAGCTACTTCCACTTGGGTTGTCATCGTGGTCTCCCCATCAGAGCCTGTGATAAACAAAGTACCATCACGCAACTCAAACAAAAAGCTGTCGAGAATAGGAAGAGTGTTCTTTGCGTTGATAACGCGACTAATAGCCTGAAGATGGCCTGACAAATCTGTACTTGAAACGATAAACTTCATCATATTTTTACTGTTTTACATTGTTCTACATTATATCATGCAAAGATACACAAAAGAAATGAATCTTTAAAAGATTCACGTTGAAAATTTATAATAAATAAGAGGGTGCGCTTATTTACAACACACCCTCTTTTTATTTTAACTATTAGACTTGATTACTTACAAGCACAGCGAGGTTTAATCTGCTTAAAGAAATCATTGCCCTTATCATCTACCAAGATGAAAGCAGGGAAGTCAACTACATCGATCTTCCATACAGCTTCCATACCCAATTCAGGATATTCTACACACTCAATGCTCTTTATGTTGTTTTGTGACAACACAGCTGCAGGGCCGCCAATAGAACCCAAATAGAAGCCGCCATGCTTCTTGCAAGCCTCAGTCACCACATCGGTACGATTACCTTTAGCAATCATCACCATAGAGCCACCATGATCTTGGAATTCATCAACATAAGGATCCATACGGTTAGCGGTAGTTGGTCCCATAGAGCCACAAGGCATACCCTTAGGCGTCTTAGCAGGACCTGCATACAGTACTGGATGATCCTTGAAGTAGGCTGGTAAATCCTCGCCAGCATCCAAACGAGCTTTCAGTTTGGCATGAGCAATATCACGAGCCACAATGATGGTGCCATTTAGAGAAACACGAGTAGCTACAGGATACTTAGACAGAATCTTGCAAACCTCACTCATAGGTTGGTTAAGGTCAATCTTCACCACATCGCCCTCGCCTGCTTGACGCAATGCCTCAGGAATCAGTTCACCAGGATTATCGTCGAGTTTCTCAATCCAGATACCATCTTTGTTAATCTTCGCTTTGATGTTACGGTCGGCAGAACAAGAAACACCCATACCAATAGGGCAAGAAGCACCATGACGAGGTAGACGAACTACACGAATATCATGTGCCATATACTTGCCACCAAACTGGGCACCCAAGCCGATATTATAAGCCTCTTCAAGCAACTGCTTCTCCAATTCCACATCGCGGAAAGCACGACCATATTCATTACCTGTAGTAGGTAATTCATCATAGAAATGGGTAGATGCCAACTTCACAGTGAGCAGATTCTTTTCAGCCGATGTACCACCTATCACAAAAGCGATATGATAAGGAGGACATGCAGCCGTACCAAGACTCTTCATCTTATCTACCAAGAAAGGAATCAAAGTACCTGGGTTCTGAATACGTGCTTTGGTTTCTTGATATAGGTAGGTTTTGTTAGCAGAGCCACCACCCTTGGTGACACACAGGAAACGATACTCCATACCCTCGGTAGCCTCAAGATCAATCTGTGCAGGCAAATTACATTTGGTGTTTACCTCATCATACATATTCAAAGGAGCATTCTGAGAATAACGTAGGTTCTCCTCAGTGTAAGTCTTGTAAACACCCAATGAAAGAGCTTCTTCATCGCAGTAGCCAGTCCATACCTGCTGTCCTTTCTCGCCATGGATAATAGCAGTACCAGTATCCTGACATGTTGGGAGTAAGCCTTTGCAAGCCACCTCAGAATTGCGCAAGAATGACAAAGCTACATATTTGTCATTGTCACTCGCTTCTGGGTCAGAAAGAATCTTAGCAACCTGCTCGTTGTGTGAACGGCGCAGCATAAACGACACATCACGGAAAGCAGCATTAGCCAAAGCTGTCAAGCCTTCCTTCTCAATCTTAAGGATAGGTTTCCCTTCAAACTCGCTTACAGACACATAGTCTTTGGTAAGCAGATAATACTCAGTCTTATCTTCACCATGTTCAAACATGGGCTGATAATGGAACGGAGGATTTGTTGCCATAATTATTAGTTTTATATTGGTTAAATTATTCAATCAAAGGTTTTAAGCGTTCAATCAGTTCATTTCCCAATGCAGTCTTAGCCTTAATATGGTCGAGCACTGCTGTTACAAATGGGTTACTTTCGAAGTCACCACGCACCTGTTCGAAGTCCTGCTCCTTCTCAAATTTCGTGCCATCTGCACCAAAGCCTGTCATAGACGAAAGTGAGAATTCTTTTTTGGCATCATCATATACCATCTTATCCAACCCTACCACAGCTTCTTTCCATCTTTCCACAATGTGAATAATGTCTAAAGCTGTTATCTTGTCAGCTTCCAAACCGAAGAATGAAAGCATTTTTTCATAAGCCCAAGTCCACTCATAGGTATAGTAATTGGTATGCATACGCATGAAATCATTATTGATTTCTTTCAGCTTGTTAACCTTGCCACTTTCAATGTTGTCGAGTAATTGATCAACCTCGCTTTTGGGAGCAATCAAGCCAGAGATATCCACCCATTCGCCCTTGCCAATCTCTGTATCCGGTTTCAATCGTTCACGAATCTCAGCATCACTTTGGAAATTAATGCCCTCCAGGCGTTTAATGACAGAGTTACCCAGAAACTTACAAATACCAATCTCATAGAACTTTATTCCATTTACCAATGATGAGTTGCGAATCTTTGCACTATGGTAAGAATATTCATCAGACAACTCGCCAGAAGCATGACGTAAATCTTTTAGGATCTCACAACCTTTAAACATTTTTTGGATGGTATATGGACTCAGCAAATTGTAGTTGATACAATCCAACTTATTGGGGTCTGTACGCTTGTCACGTTTAGGCCATTTTTGTGCATCACGGATGGTACCCACACTACGCAGATTGACGCCAGGCACTAGATAGGTGGTATCTTTTTTCTCTATCAAATAGCTAAAAGGCAGATTGGAAGTGTCGGAATGATTAACATGACGTCCCATTACCAATGAAAAAGCACCCACACGCGATGGCCATAAGATATAAGAGTCAGAAGAAGTCTTTGCACCACGCTCAAGAATACCTTGATGAATAGGCCCCAACTTATACATATGGTTGCTTTGGTTAGAGCCAGAACCTGCATTCATAAATGAAAACATACCTGCAATCAACAGGGTAGACTTATGATGTGTAACGGTAAACGGTCCTGCAAAGATAGCACAGGCCTCACCATTCTCTTCCTGACAATTACTAAAAAACAAAGAATCAGAAGCTGAGTAGCTATGTCCCATCGTACAAGCCTGTCCAACAAAACAACGTGTCAGCATTGCTCCATCATCAAGGGTAGAACCTGAAGAGATAATAAAATCATCACAGATGACATTATGGCCGATGTGTACCGGCGCTTCCTTGTTACTATTAATTGAACCATTATTCAGGCGATTAGCACCTATAATATTAGCGTATGAGCCAATACGCACATTCGTAATGGAACCCACATTCATGATTGTCACATGATCAGCAATCTCTCCCATTTCTGATGCATGTTTATTGGAGTAATAATCGGCTATCTCGCGTAATCGTATAGCTAATTCCGGACGATGTCTGTACATTGCCATGATATATGCCAACTGCGCTGAGAGTTTATCGCTAATCGCCACCTCTCGACCGCCAGTCTCGTTCAATACAGATACTTCTACACCGTTTCCAAAACGGGTCTTGCCATCCACAACGATATTGTCAATATTCTCAATGTAAGTATTGTCACCTATCGTGTAGTTGGCAATGAAATTGTGTACATTTTTGATATAGCACCCATTCCCAATGGTAACATTATGCAAGGTTACATGTCTTAAACCAGCATGCTTGATAATTCCACCTTTCAAAGCAAACTCCCCATGTAAAGAGCCTAAAAGAATATCGCCTGAGAAATGGGCACCTACTACATACTGCGTATCAAAATCGGGCGCCACACTCACTCGATTCCAGTCTGTAGCAGTACAGCCCTGCAGTTCAAGCTGTGCCACCTCGTTTGTTGTTAAGTTTCTATAATCCATAATTCATTAGTCTTCAACTTGGGGATACAGGAAATCGTTATAAGGATATTTCTGCACATGCAGCTCTCTCACCCGCTTATACAATTCCTCCCTCAAGTTATCTATATTCGTTTTTTCTTTAGCTGAGATAAAAATGCAATCAACTTCCATTTTTGCCATCCATGAGCACATAAGTTCATCCAGCGAAACATTCTCCTTTGTCTTTGGCGTCAGATCATATGGATCTTTCTCTACAAATTTATAGGCATCTACCTTATTGAAGATAACCATAGTGGGTTTACCTCCCGCATCAATCTCTGCTAACGTTTTATTTACTACTTTTATCTGTTCCTCAAAATCAGGATGCGATATATCCACCACATGCATCAGCAAATCGGCCTCACGTACCTCATCAAGGGTTGATTTGAAAGAGTCAACTAGGTCAGTAGGCAACTTGCGAATAAAGCCTACCGTATCGCAAAGCAGAAAAGGCAGATTATCAATTACTACCTTGCGCACTGTAGTATCAAGTGTGGCAAACAACTTGTTTTCTGCAAACACTTCACTTTTGGCCATAAGGTTCATCAAAGTAGATTTACCCACATTAGTGTAACCTACGAGTGCCACACGTATCATACGACCTCTGTTCTTGCGTTGGGTAGACATTTGCTTATCTATATCAGCCAATCGTTGTTTGAGCAGCGACATACGATTAAGAATGATACGACGGTCCATTTCCAACTGTGTTTCACCAGGTCCGCGTAAGCCCACCATACCTTTTCCACCACCAGCTCCAGAGCCACCACCCTGACGCTCCAAGTGCGTCCACAAACGTTGCAAACGAGGAAGCATATATTTATACTGTGCTAATTCCACCTGTGTCTTAGCACTGGCAGTTTGTGCACGCATTGCAAAAATATCAAGAATAAGCGATGTGCGGTCAAGGATCTTCACCTTCAGCACTTGCTCGATGTTGCGCAACTGCTTAGGAGACAACTCATCGTCAAATATAACCATACCCACCTCACGCTCAGCATCCTCTTCGTCCACAATATATTGTTTGATTTCCTGCAGCTTACCCTCTCCCACATACGTTACAGCATGTGCCTGCACCAATTTTTGCGTAAAACGACGTACTACCTTTGCTCCAGCAGTCTCAGCCAGGAACTCTAATTCATCAAGGTATTCAGTCGTTTTCTGCTCGTCTTGCCTCTGGGTAATTAAACCCACTAGCACTGCTGTTTCGGTTTTAGCCTCGGATATAACAAATTCCTTCATCAAAAATGATTGTCGATAATTTAACAAGGCAAAAATAGTAAAATCCTATTAAAAACCAAGCATCAAAGGCAAACATTTTACAGAAAGAAGAGAGATGCACCAATTACGCTGATAACAGCACCCACTATCTCAAGAGGTTTCACTTCTTGCTTAAACAGTAGATGGGCTGGCCAGATAATAAGCACAGGCGTCAGTGCCATCAGTGTAGAGGCAATACCGGCCTCCGTATATTGCACAGCCATCAGCGAAAGAGAAACGCCAATAAATGGACCAGTTAGTGTAGCTCCAATGGCAGCTTTCATACCCTTACTATCATGCAAAGCGACAGGTAGAGTATTAAACTCATGACGAAATGCCATGATGCACAAGAATCCCAAGCTACCGGCTATAGCCCTTATAAAAGTGGAAGCAAAAGGCAACAAGTCATCAACAGTATCCATACCAACAGGAACTCCTGCCTCATAGTGGTTCATACCCACTTTGCTAAGTACCAAACCTAAGCCTTGTCCTACACCAGCACCGATGCCAAATAGTACCCCTTTTACAGGTAGTTTCAAAGACACTTTGTGATGATTCTCCTTATTTCCTTTACTCAACACAGACATACTAATACCCGTGAGGGTGACCACCATTCCTAGCCATGCCTGCAGGTGTAGGTGTTCACCCAGCAACAGCCAACTGGCAAAGGCTGCTGTAGGAGGAGCCAATGTCATAAACAACTGTCCGAAACGAGAGCCAATCAAGATATAAGAATTGAACAAACAGTAGTCGCCAAACACATAGCCTACCAGACCTGACATCAAGAGCCAAATCCATGCTTGCGTATTGGCATATAACGGAAAAGGAGAACCTGTAAAAATCCACATCGTGCACCCCAGCAAACAAAGGGAGAGCAACATGCGGATGACGTTTAGTTGTAAGGCTCCGAGTCGTTTACTCGCAACTTCGGAACAAAGTGCCGTGATGGTCCATGAGAACGCCACCACCAGCGATATGGTTTCACCTAAATATAACATCGTGTGGTTGGATATAAAATATCCCCGCCAATTGGCGGGGATAAGTAATTTATCTTACTTCACCTGAATAACCAGATACTTGCTGGCACTCCAGAACTGAGTAGGATTGGTGATATTCAAAGTCAACTCACCTTTCTCATCCTTTACCAGTGAATAAGAGCTAGTAGGATGATTGGTAAGCAAGTTAGCTGATTTTGAATACAGACGAATTTCCTTGGTTGTACGGATATCGCACTCAGTAAAATAATCCATGTTAGCTTCATCACTTGCCAAAATCTTACCTTTAGAGAACAATCCGTCACCTGTAAGGATCTTCTGCTCCTTCAACTCTGACTTGGTTCCAAACACAAACCATGCGGTATGCAAAGCACGGTCTTGCTGTTCAACCACCTCAGTCTTTGCCATATTCTGAGCATGCAGATCCTCAGAGATAGCAGTCAGTTCGCTCACAGCCTCATCCAATTCCTGAATGCGGATATTCTTGGCCATCAACTCTTCTTGTAATGTTGCAATCTCTGCAGCTTTCTCTTCCAACTGCTTGGTGAATGACTCAACAGCCTTCTTCAACTGTGAATTTTGATTTTTACTAGATGCTAATTGAGCATTCAGTTTCTCAATTTGTTCACGATTGTCCTGCAAAGTTTTCTGGATAAACTCTATGTCACTAGCTATCTGCTGCTTTGCGCTAACAGAACCTTCTGCCACTGAACCACGTTGTAAATCAACACGGTTCTCTGCAGCACTAATCTGACGGAAACCTTCAGTAATCTGATTGAAAGTGCCCATCATATCATCTAACTCAGCATCGCGTGAATTCAACTCTGCCATCAAAGAATCATTCTTTGCCTGTAAAATCTTGTTGCCGCCACCCAGTCCATCGCAAGATGCGAAGCATACAGCAGCAGCCATCAATGTAAACACAATTTTTTTCATACGTTTAAACAATTAGTTTTGTCCGGCCACTACAATCACAAATTCACCGCGTGGCTCGGTTTCGGTGAAATGGGTTATTAATTCTCCAAGCGTACCTCTGATGGTTTCTTCATGAAGTTTAGAAATCTCTCTCGATACAGCAGCTTGTCTTTCATTGCCAAGTACCTCACCCAGTTGGATAAGAGTTTTAAGTACCCTATAGGGTGACTCATAGAACACCATGGTGCGGGTTTCTTCAGCCAAAGCGTTTATACGCGTCTGACGTCCTTTCTTCTGTGGTAGGAAACCTTCAAAGCAGAACCTGTCGCAAGGCAGCCCGCTATCAACTAATGCCGGTATGCAGGCCGTCGCTCCCGGAAGGCATTGTACCTCTACACCTGCTTTAGCACACTCCCTTGTTAACAAAAAGCCTGGGTCGGAAATCCCAGGTGTACCAGCATCCGATATCAATGCCACATTCTCACCTGCCAACAAACGCTTCACCAATGGCTCCACCGTCTGGTGCTCGTTAAACTTATGATGAGCAAGCAACGTGCCATGCTGGATATCGAAATGCTTCAGCAGGATTCCAGAGGTGCGTGTATCTTCTGCCAGAATTACATCCGCTTCTTTCAAGATACGGATAGCTCTCAGCGTCATATCCTCCATGTTTCCTACTGGTGTAGGTACAATATACAATATGCCCGTTTTCATGCTCATTATCAAAAATCGGCAACAAAGTTAGAAATAAATCGGCGAAAATAACAATATAGTTTATAAAAGTATTACATTTGTAACTAAATTTAGTACTTTATATGGAGGTTTATTCTGAAAATAACATGCAGGAGACCCGTCGCAGAGGACGTATTGAGGTGATTTGCGGGTCAATGTTCTCAGGCAAAACAGAAGAGCTGATACGCCGCATGAAACGTGCCAAATTCGCCAAGCAAAAAGTGGAGATATTCAAACCAGCCATCGATACCAGGTATTCAGATGAGGAAGTAGTGACACACGAAGGACAGAGTATTGCCTCTACCCCTCTTGACTCGTCAGCCAGTATTCTACTGCTTTCTTCTGACATAGACGTAGTAGGCATCGACGAAGCGCAGTTCTTTGATAATGGGCTGCCTGATATATGCAATCAGTTAGCTAATAATGGTATGCGTGTCATCGTTGCAGGACTGGATATGGATTTTCGCGGGGTACCTTTTGGGCCGATGCCACAACTGATGGCCATAGCTGATGAGGTAACCAAAGTGCATGCCATCTGTGTGCAGTGTGGCGACTTAGCCATGTATTCGCATCGCAAGGTGAGCGGTGACAAACAAGTAATGCTGGGAGAAACACAAGAATATGAACCTTTGTGCAGAGCGTGCTATAATAAGTTAAAAGATTTGAGTTACAAGGATTAGGAGGTAGTTGTTATGTTGGACAAGAAAATCACATTCGATAGTTTTATTCGAGCAGCGATGGGGGTGCTTATTGGCGTTATCATCCTCATGATACTCAACAGACTAAGCAATGTATTGTTACCATTCTTTGTAGCATGGCTTATTGCCTATCTTATTTTCCCTATGGTGCAATTCTTCCAGTATCGATGTAAGATGAAATACCGCGTACTGGCAATTATCTGTGCTATTTTAGTTGTGACTATCATTGGTTTGGGTATTTTCTATCTGATTATTCCCCCTATGGTAACAGAAGCATGGCGAATCAAGGATTTGCTAATCGAGTATTTTGAGTCGTCACCCTCTGACGGTGTACCAGCACTGATTCACAGCTATATCGTACAACATCTCAACATGGAACAAATAAAAGCTCTATTTAGCCGTCAAGATTTCTTGAATGCTTTACGTGAGTATTTACCCAAGCTATGGAATGTAGTGATAGAAAGTGTCAACGTAGTGTTTAGTTTCTTCTCTGTATTGATGATATTGCTCTATACCATCTTTATATTACTGGATTATGAAAGCATATCAGAGGGATGGGTGAACCTAGTGCCAAAACGTTTCCGTCCAATCTGCATAAAACTGGTGGGAGATGTAAAAGAGAGTATGAATAAATACTTCCGCGGACAAGCGATGGTAGCTACTTGCGTGGGCATCTTATTCTCCATTGGTTTTCTCATTATTGACTTCCCTTTAGCCATTGGTTTAGGCCTGTTCATCGGCATTCTCAACATGGTGCCCTACCTTCAGATTTTAGGTTTTATTCCTACCATCATACTGGCCATCCTAAAGGCAGCCGATACTGGTGGCAATTTCTGGCTCATCTTATTGTCAGCCTTTGCGGTATTCGCTATTGTTCAGGCCATTCAGGACGGCTTCCTCACACCTCGCATCATGGGCAAGGTCACCGGACTAAGTCCAGCTATCATCTTATTATCACTCTCTATTTGGGGATCGCTGATGGGGGTGATGGGCATGATTATTGCTCTGCCCATTACTGCCTTATTAATTTCCTATTACCAGAAATATGTGATTAATAGGGAACATATAAAGAATCGCGATATAAGTTCCGATTCCTAATGGTCAATATTAGCACATATATTTGCTGGTATGACAAATAATGTGTAAATTTGCAAGCCAAACTACTGTTTGCAAACCAAAACATTAGTTATGAGGGTAAATATTGTACAACATGATATAAAATGGGCTTGTCCTACAGACAATCACAAGCACTTGGAGGATTTGTTACTGCAGCAGCCTAAGGCCGACCTTTACGTGCTGACAGAGATGTTTTCTACGGGCTTTGCGACAGCACCTGAAGGTATAGCAGAAAAAAACGGTGCTTCGCTGGAATGGATGAAGCGAATGGCAGTCCTATTAGATGCGGCAATAGCAGGCAGTGTAGCCACCGAGGAGAACGGCAGATTCTACAACCGTTTCTATTTCGTGGAACCAAACGGCAAAACTACCTATTACGACAAACGCCACTTGTTTACCTATAGCGGCGAAGATAAGCGTTTCACTTGCGGCGACAAACGTGTTATTGTGGAATTTCGTGGTGTGAGATTCTTGTTGCAAGTATGCTACGACTTGCGTTTTCCTGTGTTCAGCCGTAACAAGGGCGACTATGACGCAATGATATATGCGGCAAACTGGCCATCGAGCCGTGTGGAAGTATGGAAGACTTTATTAAAAGCTAGAGCTATTGAGAATCAAAGCTTTGTAATAGGTGTTAACCGCATAGGTAATGACCCAAAGTGCGAGTACCAAGGTGGCTCAGCTATTATTGACCCCTACGGCCAAACACTTGCTACAACTTCTGATTATCAAGAAGCAACTGCAGTAGCAGAAATTGACATGAACGAACTGGAGACTTTCAGGAAAAAGTTTCCCGTGCTGAATGATGCTGACAAGTTTATAATTGAAGATTAAATAATAACATAAATGGAAAAAAGACTATTATTAGGTGATGAGGCGATAGCATTAGGTGCGTTGCATGCCGGATTAAGCGGTGTGTATGCATACCCAGGCACTCCCTCGACCGAGATTACTGAGTTTATACAAGGCTCTCCATTGGCGAAAGAACGAAAGGTGAGAAGCCGTTGGTGTACTAACGAAAAAACAGCTATGGAGGCTGCATTGGGTATGTCCTTTATGGGTAAACGTGCCTTAGTATGTATGAAACACGTAGGACTGAACGTTTGTGCCGACCCGTTTGTGAACAGTGGTATGACGGGTGTTAACGGTGGCGTCATTGTGCTGGTGGCTGATGACCCCTCTATGCACTCTTCACAAGACGAACAGGACTCACGTTTCTATGGTAAGTTTGCCATGATTCCCACTTTCGAGCCGTCTAACCAACAGGAGGCTTACGATATGGTAGAAGCTGCATTCGAATATTCTGAGCAGCAGCAATTGCCTGTATTGATGCGTGTCACCACCCGTATGGCGCATAGTCGTGCGGTAGTGCAGGTGAAGAGCGAGGCTCGTCAACAGAACGAGCTCAACTACAACGCAGTTGCTTCCAATTGGGTACTGCTGCCAGCCAACGCCCGCAAACGTAACGATGCTGTGACTGCACAACAGCAACAATTAGAGGAAGATGCTTTCAACTCTACCTATAACAAATATATTGAAGGCCAGGACAAGTCATTAGGCATCATTGCCAGTGGTATTGGCTATAACTACGTCAATGAATGCTTCCCCAAAGGGAACCCTTATACTGTACTGAAGATTGCACAATATCCGTTGCCCAAGAAGCTGGTACGTCGTCTGATTGACGAATGCGAGAAGGTGCTTATCGTTGAGGAAGGTCAGCCTTTCATCGAAGATATCGTGCGTGGCGTGAGCGAGAGTCAGAACATTTTGGGTAAGCTCGACGGGACTCTGCCCAGAACGGGTGAACTGAACCCTGACATCGTAAAGAAAGCACTCGGTATAGAGTGTGGTCAGTGCTTTGCTCCTTGTGAAGATGTCACTCCACGCCCACCGGCACTCTGCATGGGTTGTGGACACCGCGATGTTTATACCGCCCTGAACGAGGTGCTCCGTGAATACGAAAATCCTCGCGTCTTTGGTGATATCGGCTGCTACACGCTCGGCTTCCTGCCTCCATTCCGTGCCATCCACTCGTGCGTCGATATGGGTGCTTCCATCACAATGGCGAAAGGTGCTGCCGATGCCGGTCAGTGGCCTTCCGTTGCCATCATTGGTGACTCCACTTTTACCCATAGCGGCATGACGGGTTTGCTTGATGCCATCAACGAGAATGCTAACATCACTGTGATTATTAGCGACAATCTTACCACTGGTATGACGGGTGGCCAGGATTCTGCTGGTACCAACAAGTTTGAAGCCATCTGTCGTGGTTTGGGCCTGAGTGACGAACACTTGAAGGTAGTCGTCCCCCTGCCAAAGAACATGCCGGAAATTACGCAGATTATCCGAGACGAGATCAACTACAAAGGCACCAGTGTAATCATTCCACGCCGTGAGTGCATGCAGACATTGCAGAGACATTTAAAACAGAAAAAAGCACAGGAGGGAAACAAATGAAAACAGATATCATACTTTGTGGCGTAGGAGGACAAGGCATCCTTTCAATTGCCACCATCATTGGCGAAGCTGCCATGAACGAGAACCTATATATCAAGCAGGCTGAGGTACACGGCATGAGTCAGCGTGGAGGTGATGTGCAGTCGAACCTTCGCATTTCAAGCGACCCTATCGCCAGCGATTTGATTGCCCGTGGCGGTGCCGATGTCATCATCTCGATGGAGCCTATGGAAGCCTTGCGTTACCTGCCTTTCTTGTCAAAGGAAGGCTGGGTTATCACCAGCAGTACTCCTTTTAAAAATATCTCCAATTATCCTGATATAGATATCATTAACGCCGACCTCGCCAAACTGCCCCACGTCATCACCCTCAACATAGAGCAAATGGCAAAGGACAATGGAGTACCCCGCTCTGCCAACGTCATCCTGTTAGGTGCTGCCCAGAAAGCCCTCGGCATTGAGTATGAAAAGCTGGAGGATGCCATCCGTCGTGTCTTCGGACGCAAAGGTGAAGCCATCGTAGAGGCAAACATAAAAGCTTTGGCTTTAGGAAGGGAGGCCCAGAAATGAAACCTACCCCTATCAAGAAAGAGATTATTGACAGGCTGATAGCCCAGATGGGCATTCAGGACTTTGCCAAAGCTACCATCCGAGAGGTGAAGCAGGTGGCTGCCACCGCAGAGAAAGAGAGTGGTGTGGAGTATATCAAGATGGAGATGGGTATTCCCGGATTACCAGCTGCCAAAGTGGGCGTCGAGGCCCAGATAAAAGCACTTCAAGACGGTATCGCACATTCCTACCCCGACATTCAGGGTTACCCTGAACTGAAAAAGCAAGCTTCACGTTTTGTCAAAGCATTTATTGGCGTGGACATCGCTCCCGAAGGCTGCGTTCCCGTCACTGGTAGTATGCAGGGAACGTTCGCCTCATTCCTTACCTGCTCGCAGGCCACAAAAGCCAAGAACACCGTTCTTTTTATTGATCCGGGCTTCCCCGTACAAAAGATGCAGTTGCAGGTACAGGGTGTACCTTATGAGACATTTGACGTGTACGACTTCCGAGGTGAGAAATTAGGACCAAAGTTGGAATCCTACCTCTCAAAGGGGAACATCTGTGCCATCGTTTATTCGAACCCAAACAACCCATCATGGGTATGTCTGACGGAGCAAGAACTTGAGACTATTGGCAAGTTGGCTACGAAATACGACTGTATCATCATGGAGGACCTTGCCTACTTTGCCATGGACTTCCGCCAGGATCTCTCTGTACCGTTTGAGCCACCTTATCAACCTACAGTGGCTCGCTATACAGACAACTACATGCTGCTCATCAGCGGTTCGAAGGCATTCAGTTATGCCGGCGAACGTATCGGTGTGGTTTGCATCAGCGACAAGTTGTTCCACCGCCACTTCGACGACTTGGCTGCTCGCTACGAAGGATTGCCTTTCGGACTGGTGTTCTCGACACGAATGCTCTATGCCCTGTCATCGGGTACGAGTCATTCGGCACAATATGCGCTGGCTGCCATGTTCCGTGCTTCCTGCGATGGTGAGTACAACTTCCGCAATGAGGTAAAAGTTTACGGAGATCGTGCCCGCAAGCTAAAGAAAATCTTCTGCAAGCACGGATTCCATGTAGTTTACGACAAAGACCTCGACAAGCCTGTTGCCGATGGATTCTATTTCACCATCGGCTATAAGAACATGACAAGCGGCGAACTGGCTCGCGAACTGATGTGCTATGGTGTATCAGCTATCTGCCTCATCACCACAGGCTCCCATCAAGAGGGATTGCGTGTGTGTACTTCTTTCATCGAAGACCACCAGTATCAGCAGCTCGACGAGCGCATGGAGATTTTCGAAGAGAACAACCCTTAAGCAGGGCAGCAAAAAGAACAACAGCTCCCCCTCTGACACAGGGGGAGTATCAAGAAACTCACAGCTACCTCCCCTCAATCAGGGGAGGAGTTTTTTTTGGGGGGGGGGGGGGGGGGATTTTTTGTTTTTTTTTTTTTACCCCTAGAAAACGGGGCTCACCCCCCTGGCTGTGTTTTTCTG
>JAEEGL011934147.1_pt1 | contig 25049 bp, 16 predicted proteins | sample 9134231 | NCBI WGS metagenome assembly JAEEGL01 (sample SAMN16246548, study PRJNA631951) | gut metagenome | biome: gut microbiome; feature: rumen; material: fiber-attached | host: Bos | place: Iran: Karaj | collected 2018-10 | reverse complement strand
TCCTCCAGCAACGGCCTTTTCTATCTTTATTTGATTATCGGCATAAACTGCGATACTGGCTAGATGTGTTATGCAAAAAATTTGACGATTTTTTGCAAGGTTTTTCATGTGAGAACCAACGGCTACGGCAACCTCACCACCAATTCCTGTATCAATTTCATCAAATATTAAGGTTTCTACACTATCATTTTGAGCGAAAATTGTTTTTAAAGCAAGCATTACTCGCGAAAGTTCACCACCACTGGCAATTTTGGCAAGCGGAAGCAGCGGAGTTCCGGGGTTTGCACTTATAAGGAATTCAATATTATCCTTGCCGTAAGGTCCACATTTCTGCTCTATATTGCTGCCATCCTTTTCCTGAATGCTTACACCAAAATGAGTACCCTTCATTCCAAGATTTGCAAGAATAGCATCTACATCTTTTGAAAGGACGTCTGCACATTCACTGCGTTTTGCAGAAAGGAAGTCGGCTTTAATAAGGATTTGTTTTTCCAATTCTTTTATGTGAGTTTCAAGCTGTTTACGCTTTTCTTCTCCACCGCCGTTTTCTTCTATGTACTTTTGTGCCTGTTCGCAATAAGAAAGCACTTCGCTTAAAGGCGCATTTACAGAAGAAGCATATTTTTTCTTTAGATTATAAATGAGCGAAAGTCTATCCTGCACCTGCTCCAGTCTTGACGGATCAAAAACCAGACGGGACAAGTAAGACTGATACTCTGATGCAATATCAGAAAGCTCATAAAAAGCAGATTCAAGCCGTTCATTCAAAGAAGCAGTTGTTTTATCCATATCTGCAACTTGAGCTGTGCTTCTTCTGGCGCGTTTAAGAATTTCTATTACAGAGCCTTCGTCACCATCAATCATTTTTCCAATTTCATCTACATTGGAATAGATTTTTTCAAAGGATAAAAGACGGGCTTCTTCTGTTTCGAGCTCCTGATCCTCGTCCTTTTTCAACTTTGCTTCTGTAATTTCCTTTACTGCAAAGGTACACATATCAAGCTTTCTAAGGCGTTCACTTTCGGACAAGGAATACTGTTCCAGCTGTCGTCGTAAAGCAACAAGCTGTGCATAAAGTGTTTTAAATTCTTCTACTTGACCCAAAATGCCTGCCCTGCTGTCTAAAAACTTTCTGTGTTCAGGCACTTTCATTAAAGACTGATGCTCATGCTGTCCGTGAATATCTACAAGAAATGCAGAAAAGGCTGCAAGGTCGGCTCGTGTAACGGGAGTACTGTTTATCCATGCACCAGTTTTTCCAGAATCCCGTATAAAACGTCTTAGTATTACCCTTGAATTTTCATATTCTATTCCGTGCTGATTAAGCCATTCCTGCGCATTTAATGGTTCATCATCCAAAGAAAGCTCTCTTACCTTTTCCACCGGGGCTAGTACAAAAGTGCCGTTTACACTTGCTTCGCTTTTGCCTGTCCTTATTTGAGAAACTTCGGCTTTTCCGCCAAGTAAAAAGGAAAGCGCACCAATCAGGATTGATTTTCCGGCACCGGTTTCACCGCTTAAAACAGTAAAACCCTTGTTAAATTCAAGATTATCGTTTTCTATTAGAGCAAAATCTTTTACGTTAAGTTCTTCAAGCATAAGGTTCACCTCGCCAGTTTAATTTTGAACGAAGGGCGTTGAAGAATTTTTCTTGTGTACAGCAGATGATTTTTATTTTGCGTTCTAAGCGCTGAATTTTTATTTCATCTCCAGCCATAAGAGCTACAGGCTCCTGACCGTCTGTTATCATGCATATTTCTTTTGTGCGGCACGGCTGAATATTTAGAGAAAGTATTCCATCGGGACGTAAAACAATAGGCCTTGACGAAAGCGAAAAAGAATTTATTGGAGTCATGACTATTGCATCTAAAACAGGATCTACTATAGGTCCACCTGCCGAAGCTGAATAGGCAGTTGAGCCTGTCGGGGTACAAATAATTACACCATCGGACTTGAGACGGCAAAGATGATCTCCGTCAAAAAGAACTTCCATAGCAACGGTTCGGGCTGTATGTTTTGCACTTATTACAATATCATTCAGACCAAATCCCTGAGTAATCAGCTGATTCTCCCGATAAAGCTTATAGCTTAGCATGCTTCTGTACTGGAAAGGTGCTTGTCCAGAAAGAAAGTCTTCCAGACACTGTTTCCATTCATTTTGCTGAACAGAAGCCATAAAACCAAACTGACCTAGGTTAACCGGAAAAACCGGTATATCGTATTCGACACAATTGCGGGCGGCATATAAAACAGTTCCGTCTCCACCAAGAGTTATAACAAATTCATAATCCTTAAAAGATATATTCTGATTAAAGCCGTCAAAGTTTAAAGAATCACATTCTATTCCGCGTGAATTTAAAAATTCGGTTATCTGTTTAGAAAGAGAAAGAGATTCATTTTTACTTATATTTACAATAATCAGAACTTTTTTCATCTTTTTCCTTTAATTCTGGATGATTATTACGGCAATGTTCCCAAAACCTTTACAATCTTTGCTGTCTGAGCATGAGTAAGACGCGGATACAAAGGAAAATGTGCCGTGCGCAAAAGCAGAGATTTTGCATGAATGCATTGCTGTGAAAGTTCATCTTTGAATGCAATTACAGAACCCGAAAAAGCCGGCTGAATTTCTATATCCTTTTTTGCAGTATAAGTCTTTACATCCTTAAAAGAACTGTTAAGAATGAGCGGGAAAGAACACATAGTTGAGCCGCCTTCCTGATCGCGAGCAAAGGTTTTGTGGCGACCAATCATACAGGAATGCAGATACATATTAAAAATTTCGCGGCGGGTTTCTTCGTTACGGTTAAATTCCTTTAACTGGACCCAGGCAAGTGCACTGTTTATATCTGGTAATAAGTCTGTAAGTGGAGCTTCGTCCGTAAATTTTTTAAGTACAATCCATTCGCGGCGGCCCGGAGCCATGAGTACAGCACCACCACCTGCTGTAATTACATCCTTTTCTTCCAGGCCCAAAATTGTGTACATACCAAAAAGCCCGGCCTTTTTTCGTTCAGTTCCAGGATTTCCATCTTCTGCTGTAAGAGGAAGAGAAGCACCGGCACTCTGAGAAATATCTTCTACAACAGGTATTCCAAGAGCCATTATTGCTTCCAGTTCTGGTAGGATTCCTTCGGTTTCATGAAGGAGTAAAAGTCTTCCTCCCTCCTGCATGCCTTTTTGAATACCATCTACACTAAGCTGACCGTCTGCTTCCTGTACATCTAAAACAAGAGGAACATAGCCCAAGGCTTCTACAACCTGATAGTGCCAGGCAGGAGCCAGAGCCGAAAGCATAATTTTAGAACCCTGTTCTAAATCGAGACATAATAATATGTATTTTAGGGCAACAGCCGGACTGCGTAGGGCAACTGCACCATCGCATTTAAAGAATTCCTTAACCTGCTGGATAAGTCTTGCGTTTAACTCGCCGGGACCAATTTTTTCATCCACCATGCAGGTTAAAACCGCATCCATTTCTTTTCTACGAATTGTTGAACTGTAAGTCTGTATCATTAATTTAAATCGATAATTTTCTGCAATTCTTTTGCGTCGAATAACTTCCGAATATTAAGCATAATAAGGTATCCGTTTTCTTCGCGGATTACACCTTCTATATATTCAGAACCAATACCTGTGAGCATCTGAGGAGGCTCCTTAACGTCTTCTGCTTTTACAACAACAACACGAGCTACCTTGTCTATGATAATGCCAATTTTGTTATTATCGATATTAAGAATTATAAATCCACCTTCAAAATCCATTTCTTCTTTTTCTATTGCCTGAATTCTGAAGCGTTTGTGCAAATCAATGATAGGAATGATTTCACCACGAAGATTTATAATGCCTTCTACATAATAAGGAGCATTAGGGATTACACGAACATTCTGTAAACGGACAATTTCCTTTACATCCATAATGTTAACGCCATATAATTCATCGCCTAGTTGAAATGTAACCAGTTGAAACTGTGTATCTTCTGAAGCCATATTTCCCCCAAATTTTCAAACTCTATCATTTAATAATACCCCTAAAAGGTGAATTTTGCAACATTAATCTACCGAAAACAAAGTTATCCCGGTTATTTTTTTTATTCCCACCTCCTTTAGAATTTGAGCACAGCTTTCCAAAGTTGAGCCTGTAGTACATACATCGTCCAATAACACTACCGCTTCCGGAAAAACCCCGCCGTATGGCTTGAGCCTTTGCTTTAAGACCTGTTCCGGTACACAAAAATAAGCTTTACCAATCTGTTGTAATCGCCCTTCTCTGTCAAGCTTTTTCTGTTGTACCTTTGTATGCCTTTCTAAAAGCTTTAATACCCTATAGCCGTATTTATATTCGAGCAGACTGCATAATTCATCAATCTGATCCCAACCTTTTTCCTTTATTTTCCCCTTTCGCGGAGGAACAGGAACTATAATATCTGCCTTAAGCTTTTTTAATGCCTGAGAAAGGAGACCGGCAAAAAAAACGGACAAAACCCTTACCTCCTGTGTTTTCCATAAAAACATAAGCTCTTTATTCCAGAGCCTGTAGGGAAAAAGTGGCAGCATTAAATCCATAGCTTTTATAACCGGTTCTACCCTGCAAATTGAACAAATGTCATTTTCACAGATAAGCGGCTTTCCGCATATTTTGCAGCGGGGAACATTAATCACTGTCATAACGTCAAAATGCTTTTTTACACATTCTTTACATACAATTGAAAAGTGAGTATGTCTGCCGCAGACAAGACACCAGGTGCCGCCCGACATTAAACTAAAGGCAAACCGTAAAACCGATTTTATTCCAAGCACTGCTTTGAATATTAATTTTTCCATATATAGTTAATTGCCAGATTTGTTAAAAGAGGAAGTAAAATTTGATATTTTTTGATTTTTTTTGAGAAATTTTTATTTTATTGGCCCGAAAGCTCTTTTTTCCATTTTGCTATGAGCGAAAGAGCTTCCATAGGAGTCATATTGTCCGGAGTACAGGATAAAATTTCAGAAATGATTATTTCTTCATCGCTGAATAATCCGGGTGTAAGGGATGGAGCTACCGGAGTTGGAATATCGGCTGCAAGCACAGGCTTGTCACCAGCTACCGCCTGAATATGAGTAAGAATTACATTTGCCCTATCAATTACCGATTGAGGAATTCCTGCAAGCTTTGCCACATGAATACCATAAGAGTTTTCTGTTATGCCTTCGCAAACCTTACGCATAAAGATAACTGTACCATTGGTTTCGTTTATTTTAAGACAAAGCTTAATGAGAGACGGATGTTCCATTCTTGTAAGCTCATGATAATGTGTAGCAAAAAGAGTTTTACATTTTATTGTATCCAAAAGATATTCCGAAACTGCGCGCGCAATTGCAAGTCCGTCTTCTGTAGAAGTACCACGGCCAACCTCATCCATTATGACAAGGGAGCGGCTTGTAGCAGAACGAAGGATATTTGCTGTTTCCATCATTTCTACCAAAAAAGTAGATTCGCCTTTTGCAAGATTATCGCTTGCTCCTACACGACAGAAGATACGGTCTACAATGCCAAGTCTGGCCTTTACCGCAGGAACATAGGAACCGGTTTGAGCAAGCAGCGCAATGAGTGCATTTTGCCGTAAATATGTACTTTTTCCGGCCATATTTGGTCCGGTTATGAGTGCAAACGATGGAATGTTATCTTCTCCCTGAGAACTTAGCAGTGTATTGTTTGGAATAAATTCTCCGCCCGGTAGATGCGCCTCTACCACAGGGTGTCGTCCCTCTGTAACTTCAAATATACCGGACTGAACAAGTTCCGGTCTTACCCAGCGGTTTTGAATTGCCGCAAAGGCAAAAGAGGCGGTAACATCCGTATCTGCAATTTCGTCTGCAAGCTGTAAAAGATACTGAATATTTGGTTTTATACTGTTGCGTACTTCCAGAAACAAATCGCGTTCAAGTTCCAGAATCTTTGTAGAAGATTCATTAAGCTGCATTTCAAGCTCTTGCAAACGTTCGGTTGTATACCTGTCGCCATTTACAAGCACTCTGCGCATAATAAAATGCGGAGGCACAGAAGAAAGCTTTCCCTTAGAAACTTCTATAAAGTAACCGGATGCATTTGTATATTTAATTTTTAGATTGGAAATTCCAGTTTTTTCTCTTTCCTCGCTTTCGTAATCGGCAAGAACCTTATTAAAGTTGTCGTGAATCTGCCTCCAGTGATCCAGCTCTTCTGACCAGCCAGGTTTTATTATTCCACCTTCGGTAAGGCTTGTAGAAGGCTCTTCCAGTATTGCATTTCCTATTAAGCCTGCTATTTTTGCAGAGGTTTCTGATTCAATAAATGAAAAATCAAAATCTACAAGATATTCCTTTATAGCAGACCAGGCGCAAAGACTTGCACGCAAGGCCTGTAAATCCTTTGGATGCGCTCTATCCATTGCAATACGTCCCGCAAGACGCTCAATGTCCAGAATGCAGGAAAGATCTGCCTGAACCCGTTTAAGCAGTTCTTTTTTTGTATATAATGCTGTAATTTTATCCTGCCTTGAATTAATTAATACAGAATCTGTAAGCGGGAATAAAAGCCAGTTTCGGATGAGTCTTGACCCCATTGCTGTCTTTGTAAAATTTACACATTCAAGCAGAGTATAAGCAGAACTGGAATCCCTCAGATTATTTGTAATTTCCAGATTGCGACGGCTGGAATCATCCATTACAAGATAATCGGTATCCATGTATTTTTGAATGGCAGTTATATGAGGCAGCAGGGCATTGGTAGTTTTATCCAGATAATCAAGCAGAAAGCCTGCAGGAGCTATTTCAGCATCGTTTTCTTCAAGACCAAAGGATTTGAGCGAAACTGTATTAAATTGACGCAAAAGTCGTTTATAAGAAAACTCAATATTAAAATCCCAGTCCGGATAATAGGAAACTGCAATATTTGCGTCTGCTGCAAGCACTTCCTGAATATCCTGATTTGTTTTTAGCGACAATGGCAGCAAAAGCTCTCTTGCAGAACAGCGGTTAAGCTCCTTGGAAAAGTTTTCTGCCATTTTTGCAGCAGGCCAGGAGGTAGCCTTAAAGGACGCGGTTGTAACATCTATAAAGGCAAAGCCTGCCCTTCCCTTTACTATAGAAAGCGCGGCAAGATAATTAGCGTTATTACCCTCCAGGTATTCTGCCTCTACAGCCGTTCCCGGGGTTATTATTTCTACAACCTTTCTTTCTGTAATTCCTTTTCCCCCACGAGGAATTTCTCCAACCTGTTCACAAATAACTATTTTTTTTCCTATTCGTAGAAGACGGGCAATATAGATTTTTGCAGCATGATATGGAATGCCGCACATTGGCTGGCCGGCGCGTTGGGTTAATGTCAGATTTAAAAGACGTGAAACTTCTACGGCATCCTCGTTGAACATTTCGTAGAAGTCTCCAAGTCGAAAAAATACAACCTCTTCTTTGTACTGCTGCTTAACCGACTGATACTGAACCATCATCGGAGTAAGGTTATCTTCCTGCGCCATCGGTTACCATCCGCTGTTTTACAGACCAAGCTTCTGAATAACCTGATCAGTTATATCAACAGAGTTGCTGTACCATAAAATAGAATTTGCATCCTGTAGACTCAGAATCATACTGTAACCACCGCTTTCGGCAATAGTTCCAAGCGTACTATAAAGCTTTTTGTAAAATTCATCGGAAGTTTCCAGAGATTTAAGCATAGATTCAAGTTCGACGTTTTTGGCATTTGTATATTCTGTAAGATAATCGGTCTTTTTTGTAATTTCGGCTTCTATTTTGAGAGCCTGACTGTCGTTACCGTTTTTTTCATATTCAAGCTTTTTCTGCTGCAGGGTTTTGAGCTCTTCGGTGCGCTTGTTTATTTCTTCCTGAAACTCTGCCTTTTTCTTTTCATAATTTCTAATTGGAGCAGAATTGCGGAAGTAGGCACTGTAAACCTTTGCAGTATCTACTACACCAAATTTTGTAATCTGCTGTGCTGTCATATCAAAAACTGAAAACAGGAAAAATACTGTAAATGCAATTAAAATCTTATTTTTTTTCATTCTATTTCCTCTCTATTGTTTATGTGCTTTTTATCTGTTAACTATATTGAATGAAAGTATGAACATATATCGCTCATATCCATTCTTTCCACCCCACTTTATTTTTCCGTCTACGACCTGATATCTCCAGGTAAACAAAAGATGAAGTGGGAATTGCTGCATAAGGAAACGTATACCCGGTCCCATACTAAAGTAAAAGTCACTGATTGAAAGATTATTAAACAACTGATTTACTTCCGGCTTTACAACTACTGCATCGTGGAAGAAGTCTACTCCAACAACTCCAGGTACAAGTGGAATACGGAATTCTAACTGTGTATTCCACAAAATCTTTCCCTTTGTATCGGCAGAACGGTAAAGCTCTGCCCATCCGCGTCCAGTAAACATTCCATCAATATAAGGCTTATTTGAATCGCTTATAATTGAATTGTTAATTGGGAACAGCATTGTAAGTCCTGTATAGGCTGCAAAAATACCCTTAATAGAATTCTTTTCATTAATTACAAAATCAAATAAAGTAAAATAGCCTTCGAGTTTTGTATCTGAACTCAAGAAAAACTCTTTTTCCAGAACAGGAATAAGACCGTTAAAGGTAAAGCGCTGACTTGCAAACCAACCCTTAGATGGATCGTAATTTATATCTCTGTCATCTATAGAAAAGCTTGTCCACAAGGAGTTTATAATACCGAGCTGATTTGCAAACATTGCTATATTTGAATCGGTAGGTATATAAGCATTTTCGTTGAATTTATAGGTTGTTAAAGTATTGCTAATTCCGCCAGAAAGCGAAAGAATTGCAAAACGAGGATACCATCTGCGTCCCAAAGAAGAACCGAGTGTAGCAGAAAAGCCTTCATAATTTACATAATAACCATACTGCTCAAAAACACCGTTTGGCTGGAACATCATTACCTGTGCATTACTGCTTGTATGAGAAAACGATAAAGATTCGCTAAAGGCAATCGGCAGATTTCCAATCCAGTTTTGAGAATAAGAAAAGTCTATAGCCTGATTTTTCTTGGCAACATTAATTGTCGTAGAAATTGATTTTCCTTCGCCAAAAAGGTTTGTATTAGAAATAGTTGCAAAAAGCGAAATAGGAACATAGTTTGCTTCTGAAACACCCGAAAAGTACATCCCAAGGTTTACGCCAATTGTAGAGGTTTCTTCTACAGAGAATACAAGGTCTATAAGGTTTTGTTCTGAGCCCTGGACAACATCAGGAAGTATGTTTGAAAAGTACTGAAGATTGTACAGATTTCGCATACCGGAAACAACCTTATCGCGCGAAAAAACATCTCCGCCTTCGATAGGAATTTCACGTAAAATTACATAATCCTTTGTTTTATTATTTCCCTTAACTATTACATTTTCGACATGGCTTCTTGCATGCTCTTCTATAACAAGATTATACGAAATTTCTTTTCGGTCTGTATCCTTTTCCGGCACCGGATAGAATCCGTTTGACATATAACCTGCTTCGTAATAAACATTTACAATTGCAGAAATTCCCTCTTCAAATTTAACTGAATTGAAAACCGCACCTTCCTTGAGTTTCATATTGGAAGCAAGTGATTCGGTAGAAAAGATTTCGTTTCCGGTAAGTGTTAAACCTGCATATTTGTAAAGCGCACCTTCCTGAATTACAAAGGTAATGATAAGATCATTGCGCTGTTTTTCGTCATTCTGAACTGTTTCAATCTTAACATCCATTATATTGGCATCTATGTAGCCGCGTTCATTGTAATAGGTAAGAATTGTTTTTTTATCCTGTTCAAGGGCAGAACTCTGATAAGCGCCATCGCGAAGGAAGCCTACTTCTTTAAGCGAGATTTTATTTTTGAGGGCACGCTCTGAAACAATTGTATTTCCAAGCATGTGAATTTCGCTTATGACAGTATTTCTACCCTCTTCTATCATAAAGTCTACTTCTATACCATCCTTTGTTTCTTTTGTAACATGAGAAACCGTAGAATCTGCGTAGCCCTTTTCTATATAATGCTCACGTATAAGTCTTTCATCCATAAGGACTTTATTTTCGTTATAAATATCATTAATTTTTGTTTTAATAAGCTCTCTCAAAGTTCCGTTACGGATTTTATTATTTCCTAAGAATTCAATTTTTGAAACCTGCGGATATTCGGTTACACGGAAAACCAGCAGAATGTTTTCGGGATTTTTATCATGACGTGCATAAGGCTCTATATCTTCGAACAAATCCAGCGCATAAAGCTTGTCCAGAATATCGCCGTACAGTTCTTCAGTAAAGGCCTGGCCTATAAACGAACTTGTAACACCTGTAATTTCGGATTTTTTTACAGTTTTAAGTCCTTCGAATTCTATTTTTGTAATTGTATGGTCCCAGAACCAGTCGCTGTCATCTGTCTGTGCAAAAAGTCCCAGAGCAGCAGTAAAAAGTATCATAATGCTTAAAAAAAGACGGCGCATAAAAACTCCTAAAGCTCACTTTTTAGAATGTAAATTTCCAGGAAAGCGAAACAGTCGTAGATGGAACATAAGATTGAAAAGACATTCCAGGCATAATATTCCATGCCATATCCCACCTTATGTTAATTACAGGCAATTCAAGCTCCAGACCAAATTCCGGCTGAAAAAGAATACTGCTTGCCGACAAATACTCTGCATTCCGGTAATCAGAAGCAGACATATTTAACATTGCATCTACATACAATGCGCTTCCTATGTACTTACCTATATAAACAGTCGAATTATCAAAGAAGTTACCGATTGTAAGCTCTTTTGTTTTATTTCTTTGACTGCCAAGGTTAATTGTATTTTGCAATATATTAGTACGTACTGAAAATATATCAAAATTCAGTAAATTTCGCAACTTGTTTTCCAAATTCCTTATAATAGTAGATTGAAGATAATATTCACCTGCTGAAACCATGAGCTGCCCTACCGATTCTGAATCTGCAAGTACAATCTGCCCTAAAAGCATGCGGATTTCGTTTTCGGATTTTGCAGGTACAGAAGAGAAACGAGGATTAAAATCAAGCAGATACTGGTTTTCTGCAGAAAGAATAATGCGGATAGTCTGACCATCCTTATCTTTTTCTCGGGTTTCGGCCCTTATAGTAACCTGAGGATTTGTAATATCCAGCGGATTAAATTTAATGCTTCCTTCCTTTATGTAGAAGTTTCGGCTAAGATAAGCAACGTCGCCCGATTTTAACAGAAGAGAACCGTCAATCTGGAAAAGATTTGCATTGGTATCTACCTTGCAGCCCAGTACTGTGTGAGGAACAAATACACAACGCAGCAATGGATTAAAGTTTAACGAAGCATGAGTTCCTGTTTTTATCTTAAGGTCTGTTGTTAGAGACATTGTCTTTTCTGCAACAGAATCTTCTGTGCTCGCCTTTGACAGATCTGTAATATCAGAAACAATATCAAGATTTTCAAAGGCAAGGGAACCGGTAAAATCAAGATTATTGTTTTCTACAGTCATTGTAAAGTCACATTCTGTATCGCCACTGAGCGATACTAAAGGATTTTTAAACCTTACAGGCACTGTCTGATTTTTTAATGTAGCAATTTTCATGTCAAAATGGTCCATAGTCCATTTATTCATATACACATGCGAGCTCATAGAGAATTTTGGAGCATTTTTAATGCTGTAATCACATTCGGACATGATGAATTCGTTATTATTGGCTGTAAGAAGAATTTTTTCTGTAGAAAGCCGTTGTTCAAAAAGGAATGGCAAAAGGAATACCGGATTAGATATTGAAAAAGCGCCTTTGAACTCCGGAGCTGAGAATGGTGTTCTCATTGTAAGAGAGCCTTTTAAGAGTCCCTGATTAATTTTTATAATATCATCAAAAGTAAGGTTGTCTAAAATCTTTGCAAGATTGACGTTTACATTTGAAAACTTTATAAACTGATTATCTCTTTCCAGGCTTCCGGATATTTCCATTGAAAGCATATCGTCTACCAGCCAGGAAGCATAAAGCTCTTTTTGAGAACTAAGGTTTCCTACAATACCTGCATTGTCAGACGAATAGAAGGATATAAAATCCGGAGTATAATTTATAAAAAGATCAAAAGGTACAGGCTTTTTAAACATTGAACCTTCCATACCCGGACAAGACAGCCTTGCAGTAAGGCTTTCAGGTATGGCAGAACCCTGTGGAACATAGGAGTCTTCAATATTCAGGTTTAACGGGAGAATAATATTCTTATTACCCTTCGTAGCAAATGTTGCTTTTACACTACCCGAATAATCGGCAAGCGAAACATTTGCACTTACATCGCTAACCTCCCAGCTTGAACCTTTAAGAACAAAGTCGCTCATTGAAAGATCTCTTTCTTCCACAATGACAGAACCGCTGCCGGAAACAACTTCATCATTGAGCAGGAAGGTAATTTTTTCTACAGAGGCCGTAGCATAAGGATGCTCTAAGGTTCCCGAAAGATAAAGACTTGCAGACAATTCGTTGTTATCATGCTTTAGTGCCATAAAACGGTTAAGACTGAAATTTGAAGCTTCAATCATTGCATTTACATAAAGAGATTTTGCAATATTATCTGCAGAAAGAGCAACATTATCCGGATTTGAAACAGATGCATCAATAACAACGGCTTCTTCGGTAATGCTGTCTTTTAGATTAAGCTGAATACCTGCCGAGTTCAGAATATTATCGGTAAGGTTCACAGTTACATCCGAATTACCGGTTAACGAAGAATATAGATCGGTATAAGAAATATTACTTATCTGCGCTCCATATTTTGTTCCGCTGCCGGAAAGTTCAAGTCTTGGATTTACAGATACATCCGGATTATCCTGTTCCAGCTGGAAATGCTGTATACTAATTTGAGGTCCATCCTGCTGGGTATATTCAAAGGAGCTGTCGAGCGAAACCAAATAGGTGGAGCCACGTGTAAGGAACGGTAGGTTTTTAAATGAGGCAAAGCCTTCCAGACTGCTGTCGTTTTTAAATCTTATTTCGGAATCACAGCCATAGTCACCTGTTACGGTTATAACCTCCGGCATTATAGTACCCGAAAAATGATACGGTATTGAAGAAGAAATAAAGTCGAGCGTATAAAATTTATCTGAGCTTCCCGGCATTGAATCCAGAGAGGCAGTTGCATCCATTACAAAGGAACCGAAAATAAGATTGAATCTGTTAATCTGTATGGACTGTTCGTTTCCGTTGAGTGCAACGAGAGCAAACTGGTCATCCTTTTTTGTATTGGCAAGAACCAGATACGGAAGATTATAGGACAAGGATTTAAAGTCTGTCGAAGCATAGGCATCGCCGGAAAACATATAACCTGCAACCGATGGAATGAGTTTTTCTACCGACTGCGACTGCTTTTGAGGAAGAACCTCTTTTACAATATTCAAAATTGTATCCAGGTAAATGCTTGTAAGAGTTACACCGGTCTGTACATAATTAGACGACATAATGTAACTGCCATCGGCTTTTAAGCTTCCCTGGTTATCATCTTCGATATGGGAATAATCATTAACTTCAAAATCAAAATCTATAGAATCTGTTTGAGGCATTATTCTTGCCTGCAAAGCTGTAAGGGCTGAATCTCCTATGAAAATCTGTGGAGAAAAAATCATAAAACCGGCATTGTTTATTGGATCAAAATATACTTCGGTTGAAATTGTTTTTCCATTTGGCAAAATATACTGTTCTAAGTCTACAGTTCCACCTAACTGCATGGTACTGAAAATATACGAGAGCTCTGTTTTTGCACTTATGTTCTGACCGTTTGCAGAAAGATTTTTGAGTATGAGCTGTTTATCATCTCCGTAAAAAGAATAACGCAAATCTGCGGCACCGGGGAAAATAGAATCCGGCAGCGTTACGTTACCAGTAGAATTATAAGCAAAGGCCTTTTCCGGAATATTATAATCCAGAGCCGCCTGAATTGTCATATTCATATTTTTGAATTTTGTAAGATTATTCTGGCTTGTAACATTTGAAAGTACGGAAACCGGACTAAGCTTATCTGTTTCGAGCTTTAGCTGGGCAATACGTTCTGCAAAATCATAAGCTGCACTAATTTGAACCGGCATTACATTCTGAACCGTTCTTAAATCAATTTTTTTATCTGCGTAGGATACAAGAAAATTAAATTTATTGAATTTATATTTACCGCTTGTAAAATTTACAAGATTTATATTGGCAAAGGAATTATCCAGAGTTCTGGTAATAGTTCCGTTTAAAACTATATCACCATTAAGACTGAATTTATTGCCATAAGCTCCGTCTGCAGCAGTTTTTATATTAAAGCTGATGGAATCTTTACGAGAGGAATTTAAAACTCTGATTTCCTTGACGAGCAAGGAAGCATTTATGAGGTTTTTTGTATAATGCAGGCTCAGATTTTTTATAGTTACATACGGCGGAACATAATCCATAACCATACTTATATTATTAAACAGTTCCTGGTAGGAAGGCGGCTTGTCTACCCTGTCTTTTTCCGGTAAGGAAGAAAAATTTAGTGCAAAATCTACGGCCGCATCTATATCCAGCATAATTCCGTCGACTATTACACCTTTTATTATTGAATCAAATTTTCCCTTTAATAACGGAATGAGCTTATACCTTATATTTATATTTTTGATTTCTGCAAGATTTGAACCATCGCTGGTATAGACCTTTATTCCCTTAATGCCAAGATAGGCAAATACAGAAGGAGAAATTGAGTCGTAAGTAAAGGTAAGCCCTGTTGTTTCTTCTACCTGTCTTGAAAACTGACCGGCATACTTGTCCACAATACGTTCCAGCCGTTTGAATACAGGCACAGACAAAGCAAGTGCACAGGTTATAATAATGAGAAAAATTGCTATACTTATTTTGGTAACAAGAGACAGCTTTTTCATTATTACATCAGGCCTTCCTTATAATATCCAGAGGTTTTTCTCTTCCGGCTTTTACCGAAGGAACCACAGAAACTAAAAGTGCCAGCAGCACTGTTGAAACACAGATTAGCATAATTTGTGCAAAAGGCAGATTTACTGGTATGGTCTGCAGATAGTAGGCAGGATCCATAAGACGGATTGCCCTTATTTCGTCTGCAGGAACTCCCTTAATATGATAACCAAGCCTTGCAAAAAAGTTTACAGCCCTTTCTATAAATTTTACAATTGAATTTGCATTTACCGAAGCTAAAAGTCCAAGCGGAAGCCCAAGAACAAGTCCTCCAAAGCCGCAGGTAATTCCTGTAATCATAAACGCAAAGGTTATACCCGAAGGAGTTGCACCAATGCTTTTGAGAATTGCAATTTCTTTACGCCGCTCCATTACCAGCATGACAATTGCAGAAGAAATATTTATAGAAGCAACAAGTACTATAAGTATCATTACAAAAACGAGCATAACTTTAGTAGAAGAAAAATTTTCAAACTCTGCTTCGTGAACCTGATCCCATCTGTAAAAATTGGCGTATTTTCCATATTTGTTTTTTAATTCCTTTTGAATTCGTACAAGATCCGGAGAATAGGCATCGGGCGTTTGAATCATTACTGTATACGAAGCATTTGAAAGAGAGACAAAGCTGTACACTATTTCCAGAGGAATAAACACCCATAGTGCATCCAGCTCCTGATACCCCGAAGTTACTATTGCAGAAACCTTAAACGAAGTGAGCCTTGGAGACTGTTTTCCATCGGTGGTTTTTATTGTAATTATACGGAAGATGTCTCCTGCCTTTAAGTCCAGCAGCTCTGCCATTTTTTGACCAATGACTGCCTTTTTTTCGGAAGCTGCTTCTTCGGGAGTAGAATTTACAAAATCCTGAAGGTCACCGTCTATTACAGTAAAAAGATCTTTAAAATCCTTGTTTTTTACAAAGATGTCACGGTCCATTGCTCGTATTTGTGCACCAGTCCGCATGTTTTTTCCGGCTGCAAGAGCTGTAACTCCAATTTCGGGATAGACAGCAAGAACACCGTTTACATCCATATATTCACGCGCATACTCCCGGTAAGAATCGGCATCCATAGTCTTTACAAGCTTTGGAGAAATATAGGCCTGTAAATTGCTGGAAGAAAGTCCTATTATTCTGTCTGTCATGCCTTGAATCATTCCATTGGTAACAGAAAGAACTACTATAAGAGGAATTATGCTTAATCCTATGCACAAAAGAGCACCCCAAAGGCTTCGTCTTGCCGAAGACTTTTTTTCCGCTTTTGGAAAGATGAGGCTCTTTGCAAACATAAGAGAAGAAGCAAAGGTCATTTATTGTCTCCTTCCAGTTTTCCTTTTACAATTCTATAACGCTGACCGCCCTTTTGTGCCAGGCCAAGGTCATGAGTTACAAGTATTAAGGTTTTATTGTATTTTTCTACCATTGAAAAAAGCAGGCTTCCTATCATCTGGGCATTTTCCGGATCCAGGTTACCGGTAGGCTCATCGGCAAGAATGAGAGACGGATCATTTATAAGAGAACGGGCAACTGCAACGCGCTGTCTTTCACCACCAGAAAGCTGGGAAGGAAGATGATTCCTTCTGTCATAAACTCCAACATCATTTAAAAGTGCAAGAGCTTTTTCTTCTGCTTCTTTTTTTGGAACACCCGCTATATAAGCCGGCATGTAAGCATTTTCCAGCGCAGTAAAATCCTTGAGCAGATAATGAAACTGAAAAATGAGTCCAAGAAAGCTGGAACGATAATCTGCAATTTCTGCTTCGGTAAGTTTGGAAAGATCCCATTTTCCATCAGGGCCGGCAAGTACTGTACCGGCTGTCATTCGGTCTATTCCACCAAGTATATTAAGAAAGGTGCTTTTTCCACTACCGCTTTCGCCTACTATTACAATGCGGCTGCCCTCTTTAACCGTGAGGTTAACATCCTTTAAAATGGTAAGACGCTCACTGTCCGAAACATAAGTTTTTTCAAGATTCTTTATTTCAAGTATATTACTCATGATGGAGCACCTCCGCTATTGTCATTTTTAGTACATTTCTGCTTGCGGCCCAGGAGGCAAGCAAGGGTGAAATTACTCCGAATAAGGCAATCATTACAACTTCCTTAAAAAATATTCTTGCCGGAATATTTGCATAGATTGCATACGAAGAATTTTCCTGTACATACATAAGGTTTGCCCGATTAAATACAGCTGTAAATATATACTGAAGCCAGTACATGAGCCTTGCAGCCATATTGAACATAAATTCTGTGTTTACACTTATTAAAAGGCCTAGAATTACACCAAAAAAAGCCCCTATAGCTCCTGTTGTAAAACCTCTTAGTATAAAAACAGCCTTTATATCCTTATTTTCGGCACCAATTGCAGAAAAAATTGCGATTTCGCTGCGACGTTCAAATACGAGACGGCGCATTCCGTTATAAATGTTTATGCCTACTACAACAAAGATAAGCGCAACCAGCAGTAACAGCATATTTTTTTCTATGCGAAGTGCACCGAAAAAGGCTTTATTATATTCACGCCAGGACTGAGTCTTTACATAGGGCGCTTTTTTTTCCAGAAAGGCCGAAAACCTGGCATCATCATTAGAATCGCGAAGCTTTATTCCGTATATTTTTTCTGCATCTTTTCCAAAATATTTTTGCCCGTCTTCCAGACTGATAAAGCAATAAGAGCTGTTTATGTCCGAGTACCCGGTTTTAAAAAGTCCTCTTACTATAAAATTACGGTCTCCGCTCAAAAGAGAAACATCGGAGCCTCCGCTCAATACTAAAAGATTTACCGTTTCGCCAATATCTACCCTAAGCTGGCGTGCAAGTGTGTATCCAAGAATTATAGAATTGCTTTGAGAAAGATCAAAATTGCCCGAAACCATTGTCATTTCTTTTATAAAGCCCGGGTCCTTCATACAGGCTGCGGGATCAACCGCACGAATAATTGCGGCATTTTCTCTTCCCGTCTGATCGGTCATGAGAGTCTGGGCCTCGTAAAAAGGAGTTATACCCGTTACATTTTTTGATGAAGCACAAAGCTCAAGAAATTGACTTTCTTTTTCGGAAGGTATTTCGCTAACCCTTAAATGATAAGAAGAAACTTCCATAATGGCATCTATAAAACTCATCTGAAAGCCATTCATTACGCTCATTACAGAAATTAAGGTCATTACGCCAAAGCAGATTCCAAGGGTAGCAAGAATAGAAGTTACGGCAGAACGCCCCTTACGATCTACCCGGGCAAAGCGATTAGAAACTGTATGAATCCATTTTAGTTTTGAAATAAAAGAGCTGTTTTTATTCATACACTTTTACCCTTTTTTCTTTTCCCCTGCTCATAAATACATCTTTTACCTTAATGTGATTTTCATAATAGGTAATAACACTGTCATTTTCATCAAAAATAATGAGAGTACTGTACTTATCTTTTTCGGTATATTCTGTTTTAGTCCTTAGCACGTTATCTTCATAGTATTCGTAGTCTGGAGGAACAGCATTCTCCTCTTCTTCTGCATCAGGACTAGATTTATATTTGAAAAGCTGCTTTTTATTTGTTTTATTCTTGAGTTTTTCTCCCTCATAAACGTATTGAGTGCAGGTTTCGCTTATAAGCCTGTTGAATTCATCATAATCATATAGAGAAACACTTTGCTCTTTATCGTTCAAATATTTTTCCATTCTTATTACTAAACCATTTTCATTAAGATTGGAAACAATTCTGGCACTATCATTTTCAATTATTTTTTTAGAAGGTTTTACAGAGTCGTTCTCGTATTCATAAAGCTCTGTTCCTGTAATTTTTGAATCAATAACAGAAACCATATTCCAGTATTCCTTTTTAATAAGACGGTATTTTGAATCATAAAAATATCGGACTGCTTTATTATCTGCATAATGAACAAAAACAGTTTCTTCTGTATTAAGTAAAGGAATAAAACGTTCCTTTCCAAATTCCATTACCTTAAGTCTGTTAGTTGCATCTAACAATATTTTTTCTACTTCTACAACTTCCGGAGCTTCGTTAGATTCTGCATTTTCCAAAGCTTCTGTTTGCTCAGGTATTGTATCTTCTATAATCGGAGGTATAAAAGAAGTCTCATCCTCGAGCATGCTCAGCATCTGTTCGCCCATGCGCATTTCTTCCATAGAAAATATGAGGCTGTCTACCCAGTGAGCATCGTCTAATTCACCGCTATAAAAACCAGAGGAATCTATTATTCCCGAACAAGCAGGAAATATTTTTTCACATAAATAAAGTCTTTGTTTTCCGTAAAGAACAGGAGTTTTCATTATCCGTTCAAAGGAGCCGGAAGCTTTGCCTTCAAAAAGTTTATTAAAAATATATTCCTGAATTTTTTCTGAAGGCTTGGACACAGAAACCTCTTCTTTTTTTGAACAGGAAATTATCATTAATGAGGAAATAAAAAATATCAGAAAAAATATTTTCTTCATTAGTCCTGCTTTTGTTCTCCGGCTTACAGTCCAAGAAAATCGTCTATATATTCTTCGGGTTCAAATACTCCTATATCCTCGTATTTTTCACCGGTACAGATATAGGCAACGGGAATACCAAGCTCTCTTCCAATGGTAATAGCAGCGCCACCCTTGGCTGTTGAATCGTACTTTGTCATTATAATTGCATCTACACCAACTGCTTCGTTAAAAACTTCTGCCTGACGTACTGCATTCTGTCCTGTAGTTGCATCTATTACAAGAATCTTTTTGTAACAGCCTTCATCAGATTTTAAGGTACAGGTTTTGTTAATCTTCTGAAGCTCGCGTACAAGGTTTTCCTTATTATGAAGACGGCCTGCCGTATCTGCAAGAACAAGGCCTCCGTTTTTTGCCTTTACTGCTTCGGCGGCATCAAAAACAACTGCCGATGGATCTGAACCGTGCTGATGACTTATTACCCTTACACCAACCTTTTGTGCATGCATTGCAAGCTGTTCAATTGCGGCGGCACGGAAGGTATCTGCAGAAGCAAGAACAACATTGTTTGCACCACTATTGCTGAGCATTTTTGCAAGCTTTGCAACCGAGGTTGTTTTTCCTACTCCGTTTACACCAAGAATCATCCATATATTTGTTTTGTCCGGTACAATATCAAGCTTTACAGACTTAACACTTTGCAAAAGCAGCTCACGAAGTTCTGCTATTACATTTTCTTCTTCCTTTATCTTTTTTGAAGTGCAGACCTGTTCAAGTTCATCTACCAGCATAAAGGCAGACTTTGCACCAATGTCTCCTTCTACAAGTATATCTGTAAGCTCTTCGAAAAAATCATCACTGATTGCAGACTTTTTTTTGAAAAGCGATTTTAATTTTTCACCGAAAGTTTTTTTCATATTTATCCTCTTATTCTTGAACTGAATTATCTTCCAAAGTTTCCTGCTCCACAGGAGGAATAACCTCAGCGGCAGGCAGATAGTCAAAGCTTATTTTTGTAGAAGCAGGGAGCACAGAATTTGCTGCAGAAAAATATCTGTATAATTCGAATATAAACCAGATTCCACAGGCAATGGATACCCCTGTAAAAATATTCGAGGCTAAAACCCAGCCGTTTGCTGTTTGAATTTTATCGTCCAGATTTTCTATATCTTTCTGTCGGTTTGTATCTGCAAGCATTGGCTTATAGCTTTCTACAATTCCTTTACTGATGAGAGTCGGCATGAGAGAAGTAACCAGAACACTGTAAGAAAGGTACATTTCTCTACGGCGCTTTTCTATAAAATCCTTGTGATTAACTGTTTTGAGTTTTGCAGTGTACAAGGCACCTTCTGTAATTTTATTTTGCGGTATATATAAGAATGCGCTGTTTTTATCCTCGGTAATAAACTGTGCAAGCACTGCCTCTCCATTTACTGTAATTTTAGAGGTATTATCCTGTAGTTTTACTCCACTTACACCATTTGCAATAAACTGTCCTTCCATAATTGCCTTAGGACGAACAAAAATTGTATTTGTTGCTGTTTTAGACAGACTCACCTGTACTACATAATTTTTGTTACCTTCGAAATAATAACTGGTTCCCGCATTTTTGTAGCCTTCTGCAGTAAATTGAATAAAATGAACTCCTGAATCTATTGTAAATTCAGAGCTTACATCATTATAAAGCACATCATCTACATAAACACAAAGATCCTTTGGTTCTTCTTCCATATCCATTTTAATTATTAGCACACAAGGCATGGAATTGGTAACAGCGGGAACAAGCTGACGTGCTACAGCAGAAGCAATAAGGTCTGCATCATCTACGGTTCCAATTTCTGTAACTACCGCAATTTCTTTTCCACCGGGATAAACGTTAGCTTTTACTGTAACAGACATATATTCATCAAAGCCGGTAATTTCGCCGGAAATGAGACAATTTATTTTTGCATCCACTACTTGTTTTTCAAAGTCCCCTGTTTGCGAAGGAGTAAAAACTGCAGAAATATCTTTTTTATATAGAACAATTTTTTCCTGCACATACTGACTGCTGCTCTGACTCGTAAAAAGTGATTTAATAAATGAATCAGATTTTTTTTCTTCCGGAACGAGGTTTTCATTTACGCTATTCTGAGCTGCTTGAATTTGGGCTTCCAGTTCTTTTTGCCTCTGTATGTTTTGTTCCAGCTTTTTCTTTAATTCCAAAATACTTTCATTTTCTTTTTGAAGCTTGAGTTCGAGTTCCTTCTGACTGTAGTTTCCAAGTACAAGACTGTCGCGCGTTTTTATTTTTGATGAAAGCTGAAGAAAATAGGAATTCTTTTCCATCCTGATTTTATAAAGCTCTCTCTGGGCATTTTCTTCTATATCCACTGCACGGTACATACTGGAACTCATTTTTTCAAGAATACGGGCAGGAAACATTGCAGCTATTCCTTCTGCTACCGCTCCTGTCTGATTTCGTGTAAAAGTAAATTTCCGGGCACCAATTACCCACTCAGTACCAGCTTGTGCGGCATAAAGCGGCTGCAGAATTATAGAGAATAAAAATAGAATTGATAATAGAAAAAGCCTAAACTTCCTCGTCATCATCCCCACTGCCGTCCATAGGAAGGCCTTTCCACTTTGCCACCAGGTAAGCATTCATAAAATCATCGAGGTCACCATCCATTACACCCTGAATATTTCCAACTGAATATTTGGTGCGGTGATCCTTGACCATCGTATATGGACAGAAGACATAGGAACGGATCTGGCTGCCAAAGGAAATGTCTTTCTTTTCTCCGGCAAACTTGGAATTTTCCTTTTCTTTCTGTTCCCTGTAATATTCGTAAAGTCTTGCTTTGAGCATATTCATACAAGACTGACGGTTCATAATCTGGCTGCGTTCACTCTGGCAGGCAACAACAATTCCGGTTGGAATATGGGTAAAGCGCACGGCAGAGTCTGTTTTATTTACATGCTGGCCACCCTTTCCACCTGCACGGTAAGTATCTACACGCAGATCTTCCGGCCGGATATCAACTTCTATTGTATCATCAAGAACCGGATAAACATAAACGCTTGCAAAAGAGGTATGTCTACGGGCATTTGAGTCAAAAGGACTTATACGCACCAGACGATGTATTCCACCTTCTCCCTTCAGGTAGCCGTAAACAAAATCTCCCGAAATCTGAATTGTAATAGATTTAATTCCGCCTTCTGCTTCCAGTTCATCCAAAACTTCTGTTTTATAACCGTGGCGTTCTGCCCAACGCAGATACATACGGCTAAGCATAAAGGCCCAGTCACACGCTTCGGTACCGCCGGCTCCCGCATGAACTGTAAGAAAAGCATCATTCTGGTCTACTTCGCCGGAAAGAAGATTAAGTATATTTAATTTTTCAAATTTTTGTTTTGCAGCCTCGTACATACTGCGGACTTCGTCTTCTTCATCCTGTCCGCCGGATTCCAAAGCCAGCTCATACATGGCATCAAGGTCGTCCATGTCCTTTATAAGCTCACGCCATGGTTCAACACGATTTTTTAGACGTCGTACCTGAGCCATAACCTTTTCGGCCGCCTCATGGTCATCCCAAAAGCCCGGAGCTTCCGACTGCTTCATTTTTTCTGAAATTGATTTATCTATGGCGTCAGAGTCAAAGACGCCCCCATACATTCAAAATTTCTTCGCGTAATTCTTCAATTGGTAATTTAATTTCTTCTAACATTCTTTAAGAATATCAGTTTTGGGGGGATTATACAATATTATTCCGGCAGAGCAATACGATCCAAAGTATAATTCATCCATATCTTAGTCTGGTGCGGATATGCTTGAGCAGTTTTTGCAAAATACATTGCTGCCTGTTCAAAGTCCCCTGTAAAAAAGTAAGCCTGGGCAATGTAAAAGTTTACACGATTACGTACGCTGTCGCTTATATTAGTTCCGTTAAGCTTATTCAAAAGAATAATTGCTTCATCGTATTTTTCCTGTACAAAAGTGGTTTTTAGTACCTCAAAAAGCAGAAAATCGTCTCCACTGTCCGGCGAAATTAAATCTTCTTCAAAGAAATATGGCGAAACAGGATTCTTACTGCTTTTTACAGCACCGCCGGAAAGCTGCTTTACTTTACCGGCAGTTTCATCGGAAACAAGAGCCTGTTCTCCCTGACCTTCTACATAGCTTATAAAAGGCAGTGGAGTTTCGCGCATAGTACCGTCGGTATAAAGCTTTTCTTCGGCCTTTTTCTTTGGCTCAATATCTTTAGTTTCAGGTACATTAAGGTGCACGCCTTCTACAGTAGAATTCATTGAAACAAAAATAACATCATAAGGACGGCCGTCAGTCGTAACTGCAATAACTGTATAATAATATTCGTTAAAATCCTCCAGAGAATCTGTATAAAGGGAGGTTTGAGGAGGAAGCTCAGCAATTAAAATAGAAGTCGAAAGCTGACTGAAAGAAGAAACAGGCTTTGTATCCCTGTAAAGTAAAAGTTTGTCAATTTGAGGCTCAGGATTCTGAGGAAGTGTCCAGAATATATTTACTTTTGTACCCCTGGAAACTACAGCCTGTATATCCTGAACGACAGGACGGTTTTGGGAGTATATATGAAATGAGGAGACAAAAAAGAGTATCAATATTAATAATGTTTTTTTCATAACATGTTTCTCCTCTTATATGGCCTGCTTTGCTGCGCTCTTAGTAACGAGCGTTAGTATATATTCCTCAACAAATCAAGAATAGATGGACGCTCTACTGCCTTTTTAATTTCTTCTACAATCTGTTCGCCTTTTGCCTTTTTCTTGAACAGGGTTTTACCCTTTTCGTCTGCTGCAGGTACATTATCCACAGCCTCGGTTGCCTGCTGTGCAGAACCATCACCCGGTACTGCAACCAGCACAATCTCATCATCTATATTTATTCTATCATAAAAGCCGTGATTTTCTATATTACCTTCTGAAATTTCTTCACCCGCATTTGTTATTGTAATAGTTCCAAGCACATCTTCATCTCGATAGTAAAGTCCTGTACCGGAATCGGCAGTTCTTATCTGACCTTTTTTTATAATTTTAAACTGTGTATCTTTAAGTACATTTTCTGATTTTCCAAGGTCTACCAATACAAGCTTTCCGTTGCGATCAAGAATCTTTCCGCGGACAGTAAGTTTATCCAGAACAGAAGCACGGAAGCGTCTTAGAACTGTAGAAAAACGATTGTTGCCCGTACTGTAAAAGGAGTTCTTTGTAATTTCAAGCCCTGTACGACCGGAATACATTGTACTGGAAAGAGTCATATCATTCTGGCCTTCGCTCAACGAAAGAATTATAAAGTAGTCAAAGCTGCCTGCCCTTGCATTGCGGAAGGCTTCTCCATAACCGCTTACAGGAGTTACCTGAGTTTTTACAGAGGTAATGGCAATACCGCTGAAAATATCAGCAGCTGCATTTGCTGCAAGACGATTAATATCTGCATGTATAAAAGAAGAATTATTGTCTTCGTAGAATACAGCAATATTCCAGCGGGTTTTATCCAGATAGAACGGATCTACACCCCATTTTTTTCCAAGTGTATTTGTAAGCAAATCTTCGTATGCTTCTATTTTATCATTTAACTCTACATTCTTAACGGTGCTGGTTGTTGTAACAGGCTCTCCATGTCCTTGTTCAATCAAAACTTGAAGAGCTT
>JAEEGL016795771.1_pt1 | contig 25050 bp, 38 predicted proteins | sample 9134231 | NCBI WGS metagenome assembly JAEEGL01 (sample SAMN16246548, study PRJNA631951) | gut metagenome | biome: gut microbiome; feature: rumen; material: fiber-attached | host: Bos | place: Iran: Karaj | collected 2018-10 | reverse complement strand
CCCCGAAGAAATTCAAAAACACATCATAGATACATACGGTGAAAACTTGCGCCGTATTCAAATAAAGAAAAATTTAAAAAATCCATTTTTGATATAGAAATAATAATTAAATAAAATAAAGGAGGGTTTTAATTTGTGTTTATACATAGTTACACTTGGTGGTAATATTAAGTTGTCTTCTTCTGATTTAAATACAGTTATATTGAAACAAAAGAGTCTTTGGTCTAAGAAGAGAATGTATCGAGATATGAATCTCTTTGATTTTAAGAATAAAAAATATTTTTATGAATCTAGATATAACCAATATACTGTTGAAAGGAATTTAATTGAACGAGAGTATTCTGAAAGAGAGGTTCGTAATGAAGACTATGTTTTATTTACCACTGACCCAATAGTATTTAGTATATGCCGTGTTTTATTAAAGAAATATCAGAAGACTGGAAAGTTGATTGTTTATAATAACTATGATTATCAACTAAAGGAATACACTTATAGTAAATATATTATTAATGAGGATGGAAGAGTTGAAGACTGGCCGCCGAAAACAGATGATATAAGTGTTCCACTTGATATATTACTTAGTGAACTTCTATAAAAAAATAAAATGGATTAACGACTATATAAATGAAATAGTCTTATTTGGCAAGAACAATCTTCTTGATTGAAAACCTAACGAAGAACATAATCGACCCAATTACAAAAGAACTCGACTGTAAGGGTTCTTACAGAAAAATAAAATTTAGTTAACCGGCCGCCATTTTTGAATAAAAATAAGGAGTTTTTTAAATAAAATGGCAAAGTTTGAAAATTACATGTATCATAATGGAGTAAATAAAACGTGGCAAGAACTATGGCCACCAAAGATTAAATGTATTCATTGTGATAATTGGTCTTATCTATTTTTGGTGACAATGGATAAAAGCTATGCTAAAAATGACCGTTGTTGCCTCCATGTTAGGCCGTGTAATGTTCCAAATGAAGGAATTTGGCCGCACGATTTCTTAGCTATTGCAAATTATTTCTGCCCATCTTGTGGTAAATTTACCACAGATTGGAACCAAGCCTAGAAATTCGGCGGCCGGAAAACTAAACAATATAATCATTTATATTGTCCAACGACTATACCTTAAGAGATAGTCTTTATAGAGCTTACAATTTGAAAACTTTCCAACTAACCTTCCAGCATTACTAGCTGGACCTACGTTGGAAATGTTACTTAATCAAAAACCAGACAGTTTAACAGACCTAAAAATTTATAGAACAAGAATGTCTGAAATTATCTTGCGTATTCTCTACAAACAGTTGATAACTGTTTTAAAACATCCTTAAATTAGATAATAGGTTGGTTTTATTATAATATATATAATCCAACTTTAACGACTATACAAGGAGTAAAAAAAACATATGAGCTACAATGGTAGAAGTATCTATATTTGTCCTAAAGGTCATCTAAACACATTTGATTGTTACGATGATTTTAGTTTTGATTCAAATGACATTAATCAAAACCCACAAGTTCATCATTGTGAAGTTTGCAACCAAGACCTTAAATATATCGGTCAAGTCGATGATACAAATGGAACCGCTTCTGCCAGGTTTTATAAGAGATTAATCATGAAAGGCAGTCGGAAGAAAGAATATCATCCAGTAACAGATAAAATGACTATTACCATTGTTCCTGATATCTATGACATTGGATATGGAAATGGGAAAGAATGGTTTAATTTCGACACGGGTGAAATATTATTACCAAATGAATATTAATAAAAGATATAGTCTAATCAGTATGTATTTACACATACTGATTTTTTTTATTTTTATGTATCACGAGCAGCGAATAGCTATGCTCACAGAGTAGAGTTTGGAGATAAAGACGCAAGATTGATGTTAATACCAGAGTATGTAATCAATGAATTCCTTGGGCGAAATCCGCCTGATCAGTCAGTTGAAAAGACTGCTGGTTCTGTAATTGAGTTAACTCAATCAGTCAACCCAATTGACGAATTAATTCTCAGTTCAAAGGTAAAGTCATCTTAATTACCTTTGTAAAAAATATAAAACTCATTTTGAACTTTCAAGAAAAATATATAAAAATATTAATTTTATGAAAAAGAAAACTTTTTTAGAAGAATTAAAGAAAAGGGAACAAATTAAATTATCTAATTCTAACATTCTTTCAATTATTTATAGTAGAGAAGAAAAAGTTCTTAACTTTCTTGGTTTTTTAGGTAAAGTTATAGTAGTCGTTTTACAAGATAAATCAAATATACTTCCAATTCAATTAGTTGAATTGGATCATGACACTTTTTATACTTATCTAAGAAACTTTAAAATCAAACCAGAAAAATTTCTTCACGATTTGGACTTATTACTTCTGGAGATGTTATGAATAATATTGATGATATTTTAAAATTATATCAAATAATTGTTAGAATGAAAGAACTTGTTTTTTACAAAAAAATTTATTTTGAAGGTGGAGATGATTATCAAATATTCTTTTATATAAGCATTGAGGCAAATAATAAACCTCATACTCAACCACTATATTGGGTTGCTCTTGAAGAAGAAAGAGTTGTTCAAGTAATAAAAAGAATGGGTTATTATGGAACTTATGGGGAAGCTCGACTTCCAGTAAAAGATATAGATAGATCAGTTCTTTGGTATGATGATTTAAGAGAACACCTAAATTTGGCGGCCGAAAAAACAGTAGAAGTATTTGATCATTATCATAGAGATATCAATCACCTTCTCATTCAACCTTTAAAATCTAAAATCATTCAATATTTATAAAAAAATCTTGAAAGTTTAACGACTATATCATAAAAGATATAGTCTTATTTTTTTATTTTTAAAAAAATAAAAAAAAAGAATTAAGACTGGCCCTGGTGGACTACAGTCTAGAGATGAATTTTCACCAGCACACAGAAATATACATCCAAGTCAAATTGGAAATATTGCTGCTGTTACTACTCCTGAATCAGCTAATGTTGGTATTATTACACACCATACATTAGGACCACTGATTTTAAATAAATATGGTTCCTAAGAAAAAAATAAAAAAAAAGGATTCCCGTAGGAACCCTAAATAAATCAAATTTTATTTTTTAAGAATAGAGGTTTTTTTCATAAAATCTTTACCGTCAATTACATTAAATAATCCAAAACTGCCTGTTGTATGACATTGAGCGCAAATAATTGACTCATCTAAATAATAATATGGTTTATATGGCAGTTCGAATTTAGTTAAATCAGATGTTGAATCTATAACATTGCACCATTTGTCAACTTTAACTGGGACTTTTTTATAAGTTACAAATTCTTCACTACCACATTTGGGACATTTAAGCATTTAAATACATCCTCCACAACAACCATAGTCATCTACATTATCGTTAACTAAGTCTACAATGAACTTCATTTCTTCATCAGTGAAGTTTAAGTCATATTGATCTGGAGACATATCAAAATCTACTCCCCAAGGTCCAGTGATGACTTCAATATCATTCCAATTTCCATCATGAATAATCTCACCTCCAGATACAAGACAAGGACCTCTCCATGAATATTCTTTTCCATCTACAGATAATATTAAAGTACCAGAACAAAGATTTGGATATTTTCCATCATAGGAGACAAATTCAATTTTTCTCATAGATTTAAATAACCTCTTTTTTTAGGTTAAAATTTATTATTATCATTACCAAATAATAGAATTGTACATACTAAAAGTATAAATGCAAGGAGGAATGTGGGTGGAGTCATGTTAGTGAAACTCCTAGTAAGAAAAATATGGTTATATTCCAATTCTCAGGAAGAGTTAGGAAGAAGTTTACAATTTGATTTAACATTTTTTTCTGGATTACCTCTATTTTAAACGACTATATAATATGAAATAGTCTTTTTTCCGGCCGCCGAATTCGGTGGTGGAAATCAAAGATGGGTTAAAAAATGTTGATAACATTGATCCTTGGAGTACTGTAAGTGTTACAGAATCTCTTGTTCCTTAATATAAACTAAGGGAACATTAAAAAATTAATATTTGATAAAAATAATATTTCTATATGAAAAATTGAAATATATAATATCAAGCAGGATTTATATAATAATCTGTTGAACGACTATATATAAAATGAAATAGTCTTATTTAAGTTAGTTTCAGAAATCCATTCGGACAGGGCAACATTGGCTGAATATAACAGCTAATTAAAATAAAGGTTATCTTTACCGGCCGCCGTTTTTATAATGACGGTCAAACGATCATAAAAATGATATGATCTATCCAATAAAATTATTGATAAATTGAAGTTACGCACTCGAAACAGATCACCCCTGTTTCTAATATGGAAGTACCAATGGTGAAATTACCATTGTAAAATCAAAATAATATGAAGAATCTTTTAAATTAAAAACCGCCGGGATTCGGCGGTCGGTGGCAAATGTCACCCCAAGAAGTCCAGAATTTTCTTTCTATTTTCTTGAAATTCTTTTGAGGGTCGACCAATGGGCCACTTGTTGCGACATCTTGATCCAACTATCTCAGGGTCTTCATGAGAAAATCTTGAAATCTCCTCTACCTTAAGATAAGATAAAGGGTTTGAAATATCCAATTCTGTTTCAAGTTTGTTACTGAGATCTTGAACTCTGGGGGACAGATCCATATCCGTTTGTTTTGACTCATAATATTCCCTGCCCCCACGGGGACCTCTGGGATTAATTGAGTCAAAATTGACCATTTTGTAACAACATGGACATTCACCACAATTGTATCCATTCCATATCTTTATATCTTTTCTGTCAAGATGGATACCACATGAAGGACAAACCAAATTATTGTTATTTTTGTTGATACGATATTCCTTTACATTATTATACGTTTTCTTTTTACGTATTATAACCTGATTTAGTGACGTAACACAAGAAATAGCCATAATATCCTCCTTTTTGGCCTTCAAATTAACCATTTCTATATAATATTTAAGATTCTTCAATTTTTCGACCCAAATTCGGCGGCCGGAAATAAACGACTATATAAAAGAGATAGTCTAATAAATCAATCAGATTTTAATTAATGAATGACTGGTGGCGAATTAGTCGTCCCACAAATTACTAGCTCTAGATTTCTAACTAAAGCTAAATTCGATGGTGTTGTTACCGATGTAAAACCCGGTGAAACAATGACTGTTATGTACAATAACGGGCAAGAAGAAACTATTGATATTCAAACAAGAAAATCACAAACTCGTAGAGAAAAACATCTCCTACGTTAAATAAAAATAAAATAATAGTAGTATAATACCTAAACGACTATATAAATGAAATAGTCTTATCTATATAATAATATAGTAAAAATAAATGGTGCTTATATTGCCCTAGAATTAGAACCATTAGAAGTAGGTGCTAAGTTTAAAAAGAATCAATTGTTGGCTTCTACAAAGAACTTTGATAATAAAACATCTTGCTTTATGTCTGGTAAGAACGTTAATATCGCAGTAATGTCTTACCTAGGGTTCACATACGAAGATGGTTGGAAAAGCATGACCATCTTAATAACTTATAATTTTTGGGATTTATTCACTGCCAAATCCGGCGGCAAGAAAAATCAAAAACAAAATAATTATTTTTATTTTGTCTATCGACTACAAATCTAAAAGATATAGTCATTTAATAAAATATAGATGCCATTAGTGATAGATTAGCCAACAACACAACAACCGACACAGTTAAAGAAGTTTCTATTATCATTCCACCCGAAACCAAGGTATTCAAATTAGAAGGAGAAATCGGTAAGAAAACTAATTCTGGTGATGATTTAGTTGAATTCTCCTATGAAGAAGATCTAACCAATTACTTATTAGCTAATGAATTTGATGTTGAAGATGATGACTTAGAAGGATTCTTTGGTGAGGGTAATAATACAATTAAATTAAAATCACCTGGTGGAAATATCATTGATATTAAGGTGTATGTCAATGATAAATTAAAATCAGATCCATCACTAATTAAGTTACATAAAGCATTAGTAACAAGAATGACAGATATACATAATAGATTGTTACTAGGTAAGAGTAATAAATATGATCAATTAACTGCTTCTGATAACTTAGATACAGCATTTTATAAAATAGGTGGTCATAAACAACGTGGACAAGAATTCAGAGGAGTTAAAGTATCATATTTGATTAAAACACCAAAACCACTTCGTGTAGGCGATGAATACTTATCGCCTATAAATAAAAAATCCCGGCCGCCGAATTTGGCGGTCGAAATAACGACTATATAAATGAAATAGTCTAAATGGCAAAAAAATAAAACAAAAAGCAGGGAGCCAGGTAGATATACCACCTGGCCGATCCTGGGTCATATTTCTATTATCACGCCAGACCAGGCGCTGGATATACTCATTGTATATCCTACCTCCTTTCGTCTTTCTCAGACGTTGTTGAGGTTAGTCGATCGGCGGGCAAACAGCGTCCGATCTTAATGGTTCTATTTCTATATGAAATAATAGAATATTCAATTTTTTTGCCATATCAAAATGAAGTGTGCTCCAAGATTTGGTGCAAGACTTTTTTGCACCTATATAATAAAGAAATCTCTTTTTGAGACCGGCCGCCGAATTTGGGTTACTTATAAAAACGGCGGCCGAGAAAAAAGACTATAAAATAAGAAATAGTCTAATTAACACAAGTGTGTGTTATATATAATGAAAGGACTTATTGCAAAAATATATGAAGATGGCTCTGCTACATCACCAACAACAGGTAATATTGATGTATTCATTTCTCCAGTATCAGTTATAGGTAGAAAGAATTTAGCGTTTATTAAGGAACTATACTTAGGTAAATTGACCAAAACTCTCAGAGATCGTGTTGTTTCAATGGCACAAAATTCTAAAGTCAAAACTGATACTATTGTAAAACTTGTATTAGATTACTATAAATTAATTTGTTCAGAAAGAACTTATAAGTCTGTTGAAAAGAAATTATCTAATATGTCGTCAAAACAACTTAGAGATTACTTCTTATCACCAGAAACATTGTTGTGTACTATTGTTGAACCATTCCAAGACGTTACTTTTGATGATATTAAAACTGCCGCCAAAATGCTTAAAGTACCACTCGATGAATATGTAACTATTAAAACAGAAGATGGTAAAGTAATTAAAACAGATAGGCCAGTTCCGGTGGGAATATCTTATAAAGAAGTAAGATATAAAATGAAGATAATATTTCCGGCCGCCAAATTCGGCGGCGGTGGATAACGACTATATAAATGAAATAGTCTAATCAATAAATATATTGTAAAAAAGCTTCCAATTCCTAGAACACTTTAGTTCGCAGTATATGAGCGTTGGCGGGGCAGTAAAATATAACCCAATTTCAAAGCAAAAGGTTGCTTTGTAAAATATAATAAACTTCAATAGAAGACATTTTTTTGTTTAAACGATCATATATATGAAATGATCTTTTAGTATTTTAAATACTAAGACCTCTCAAAATCGGCGGTGGTGGTAACGTAGCAACTCTTGGTCAATTGGATAAAATATCCAACTAAAATAAAATTAATTTTTTTAATAACTAAAACATAAGTTAATCGACTATAAAAATGAAATAGTCAATTTCCATTTTACTTTAAAATTAATTTTTTTGTATAGAAATAATAGAAGTGAAAGGATAAAAAAAATAGATTAATGCACTTTTAACATATGATACACCAGATTTGTTAGAAGAATTATTAACAGCTCGTAGTGACCACCATAAAATTAAAAGAAAGTTGTATACATCTATAGCTAGCACAGGAAATCTGTATGAAGTAACAGAAGATGATAAGAAGATGGATAAGGTTGGTGGTACATTAGAGTTAAAGAATATCTACATGCAGACTTTAGGTTTAATGATACATTAATTTTTGAATATTCTCGATTTTAATATAGAAATTAGGAAAATGCGAAGATAAAATAATTGGTTTTTTGTCTGTCGCATTTTTCTAATTTTCTTTACTTATATATGGAGATCACAATATGAGTACAGTCAAGGCTTCCACCAAGATTGAAGAAACCCAGAACACTGAAACTGCCGCCGTTTCCACGCAGGAATGTTATCAACCAAAAGTTCAAAATCGTAAGGCCGTTATCATGTTCTTTGAAAAGAATATGCCGGACGGAAAGAAGCGGATTGAACAAGTTTTTGATGCACCAGTTGCATTTTCAGTTCATCATGAAATGATAAACACAATCAATGCATTCCGTGAAGAAACTTTTGGCGAAAATGGCAAATTGTATGAAACGAAGAACATTGACATTCCAACCGGTTCTGATACAACTGTGTATGCTCTTTTGGTGAACACAAAGAGCGGGAAGTTAATTAATCGTAAGGTATTTACCGGTGACGAAGCGACAACATATATGGCTAAAGCTCGTGCCGAACTGGAAGCCAATCGTGCAAAGGCACGGCAATACCATGAAGAGGCGTCTTCTGGAGATTTTGGAAGACCAATTCAGGATGCCATGAACGAAGCACTCAGTAAAAAAGTTGTGGCCTCCAGCTAGAAATTCTTCACATTATGATTGTGTTTGGTCTATTTTGACCAAACACCCATTTTATTTTTTTTGTTAATCAGGAGGTTTGTTTAAAGATTTTAAATGCTTCGATTCCCCCTCCATAAAAAACTAATTCTTGTCACTACTGCGGGGGTTGTTTCAGCAGAAATAGTTCGTGCTACAAATGAATTTGTTTTTTGTAAAAATGTCGAATATCAAGGAATTAAACTTGGTAAATTATATATTGATAGAGATGCCATAATTGGATTTTCGGATATTCTAGAACCAAATTCAGAAATTAAAGAAGTTATTAAAACAACTAAAATTTTTAACTTTAGCGATTATTACAAAAAACAAGGATAAGTAAAAAACTATGCCATACAAAGATGTTCTGGAAGAACAGTTTAAAAAGTTTGGAATTACAAATCCAGAAGAAATTAAAATGGGTATTGAAAAATATCTCACTCCAGATGAAAAATGGGAAATTGTTAGTGAATTTTTTAAACAGAAAGAAATTAAAGATTGTAACATCACTGTAGATAAAGTTAATAAAGTAGTAATTGCCAATTTTTCATCGGTAGCTGACGCAAAGAAGTTTGCCAATATTCCATCGGAAGGTCTCCCTGCATTTACTCGGCAATGGATAAAAGATAAGGGAGAAGATTTTCGTAAATATGATATTTATTTCAACTTGGGCGTCAAATATGATGATGCTGATTCCAAACTCAATAAACGTGTAATGGTTTGGTTTGAAAAGTAATGGCAAGAAAAAAGAAAGTTGTTGAACCTATTGAAATTCAAGATGAAGAGAAATTAGATTTCACATCTGAAGAAGAAACATCTTCTTCTCTTATTTCAGATAAAGAAGATAACTTTGTTGCTTCAGAAGATGACAACGTAATTAAAAAAATAATTCCTGCTAAATGGGAAGCGTTTTTGGAAATTCTTGACTTTTTGACAAAAGATAGTGATGATGCTGTAATTATTAAGGATTCAACAATCATGTATCCATATAAGGGAGGTAGTATAATTAAAGCAAATTTAACAGATATCTTTGATGATCAATCTATGAATTTGCATATCAGCTCTCCTAAGAAATGGACAAGATTGTTTAAAACTCTTAAAGATGGAAATGTGTATATTCTTGATGAAGATACAAAATTTATTGTCACGAATGGTCAGATAAAACTTTTTCTTCCAAAACAATTGAATTCTTATGTTAATACACTAGAATTTCCAGATTTTTCAGAAACAGAGACAGTTTGTGAAACCATAGTTCAAAAAGAGTCAAGAGATCGAATTTTAAAATTGGGAAAAGATGTTCAATATATTGAATTTCTTATCCAAGAAAATAAGTTTAAATCAGTTAACGTTCCGAACACCGCCATTTTTATACTTCCTGAGTATGTTAAAGATCCAGAAGCACAGAAGTTAACAAACAGTAATGCTGATTTAACTTTAAGATCAACAGTATTTCTACCATATCCAGCAGATACATATAAATTACTAATTGGGCATAATCTGGTAAAAGATTCATATTTTGCATATACTATGTGTAAAACAAGTCTAACGACTATTGAACTATATGAATCATTAGATAACTCATCGGGAATAGCCCAGTTATTCTAAATTAGGAGAACTTGTGATCGACCTAACCGATGTAGATGATCCAAAAAATGTACTAGATCCTGTTGTGCATCAACAACTATATCAAAATGAGCTTGTTGATATTGTTGAAAGTAATATTAAGAAACAGTACCAACAGTTTGAAAATCTAGGGCAAAACTATTTACAAATGTTCACTAATGAATTACAAGATGGCGATAAGTATCAGATTCTTAGTAATTTAGTTGTTTATGTAAATGAACACATTCTCCCCCTAGTGGACTTAGATAATTTGAATGGAGATAAGGAGCGGACTCTTACCGCCGGAACTTATATATATGAATTAATTTGTGTTGATACTTATGCATCATTAATTCCAGCTCTTATGGAATTAATTGGAATTACATCAGTAGAAGAATTTGACAACTTGATTAACACGTTATATTTAGATTCACCAGGTCGGTTTAAGACCGACTTCCTTTCTACAATTCAAATGACAATTGAGCAACTTTTGAAGTTGCAGAAGATAACACCGGACGTTCAAAATGATAAACAATACCAAAAGCTACTTGGTAAGTATTATTACTTCCAAGAAGTAATTGAGTTTGGTGATTGTGAAATGTTTTTAACAAATTTTATCAGACCGGTTATTTCCAAATACTCCTCCGATTTTATTTGGAAATTATTGTGATATAATGGGGTATTTTCTTTAAAAAGAGATACCCCATTTTTTTAATTTTCAAACTTTTTATATAGAAATGATAGGTTTAGTACCCTTAGAGCTTTTTCTTCGCAAAAAAGGAGTGTTTTTGAATGAGTCTTAAAATGCCTATTCCGGTTCTTGAAATTTTTCATATGTTGGATATTCCGGAAAGATTTTTTAATGAACGTTGTAATGCAATTTATTTTGATAAACTGTGTGACAGGTTGGTTGATTTAGACCACATTGAACCATCTGAGGCGTTTGCCTTACCACATCTTCATGATAGATATCATATGATGATGAATTATTTCCTACAGGGAACAATGGAGAATTTGAAATCATTCTCTGGTGTAGATGGTCAAAAAGCAACAGTTCATGGAATTTTTGCAATTCTCTATACTTATTGGGACTATAAATTTGAAGATGTTAGTGTTGGAATTGATAGTGGTATTACTCAGTTAAAGAAATACCATGATAAGTCTATAGTTCCAGATTTATCTGAAAGTGATAATTATGTGTGTGATTGGTTTCAGAAAAATATTGATGTAGATCGTGTCTGTTGGTTATTAGAAATGTTAAAAACACCTTATAATGATGATTTTGGTAATCATTCAGAATTAGATATTGAAGTATTGAAGTTGCTTAGAGATACTATTTCTTATGGACCATTATACTGTGTCTCATATTATCCAAGAGAACTTCAGGAGATCCAGAATTATAGTTTAGTTATGACATTGTTGACGTATTATGGTGCGTCTTCTATGGATGAAGTTCATTGTTGTATTAACACTTATTTTAGAAGTCCATTATTACATGAACCATACACTGATTTTACGAAAAAGATGATTGAGATTTATAATAAGTCTAGGGAAAGCGAAGATAATATTTTAAATAAAGACAGTATTAATTATGTATTAAAGTATTTTAATACACGTGGAGATATATCTGAAATTGAATTAATTAAATCAAAGAATCCATTACCAATTAACGAAAATATGAATATTTATTAAAGAATATTCATATTTTTATTTTTATAATGGAGTGAGTTCAATGGATTTGAGAAATGTACCGGAAATCGTTAATTTTTTAAAGAATTCGGCCGCCGTTTTTCAAGAAAGTAGTAATGAATTTATTACACATTGTCCTTACTGTGATGATGCTTTAAGACCAAATGCTCGTTCACATGGGCATTTATATATTAGTAAGACTGCACCAGTATTTCATTGTTTCAGATGTGAAACATCGGGACATCTTGGTACGCTTCTTAGAGATTTAGGTTTTAGTAATACTGAACTACTAAAAGAACTTGGTATTTCAAGATTCTTAAACACTCGAGAAAAAAGTGTAATTAAGAAAACACAAAAAGAAACGATTGATGTGTCAATTATTAATAGAAATGAACGGTTTGCAATAGGAAACCAGGCTGATTATCTAAAATTTAGAACTTATATATTTCAAAGATTGGGTAATTATTGTGACTTCAATAAATATTTAATTACTCCTGAAATTATTAATAGGCAACTTTGCGCTTCATTTTATAATTATGAAGGAAACTTTGTAACAGCTCGTATATTACAACCTACTAATAATTATAGATATATTCGAAATCAAGGTGTATCTGAATTGTATTATTTTCAGAAATTAGATTTTGATACATATAAAGACATAGTTATTACAGAAGGTGTTTTTGATTGTATTAAACTATATCGATTCTCTGATAAATTTCCAAAAGATACATTTTATATGGCTATTCTTGGGAAGAATTATCCAAGAACAGTTAACTGGTTGTTGACACATCAAATACCAATTGGAAAATATAATATTCATTTGGTTTTTGATAATGATAATAAATTATATAAGAAAACGATGTTTATCTGCCGCAAAATCGGCGGCCGGATAAATCATAAAGTAGATATATATGGATATAAACCAGTATTATTAAACGATAGTGGAGATTTTCCATTTTTGGAAGGAATCTAAAAATGAGAATCATAGAAGACACAGGTAATTATAGAGTAGTTAAAATGACAGACCGATATAATGGAAAAGAAAAAATATACTACTCTCCTCAAAAAGAAGTAAAATTCTTAATATGGAAATGGTTTAAACCTATTACTTTTGAGACATTTGACGATGTTTGGATGGATTCTTATGATACTCCATATAAATGTAATACAGAACAAGAAGCATTTGATATATTAAAACGATACAAATGTGGAGAATTAACTAATAGCAGAATTGAAGAAGTAGTATACGAGGAGGTTAACTAGCAATTGGAAAAAGTAATACCCACTTTCTATGCAGAATATGGTAGATATATTAGTAGATTTAGAATGATTCCATCTGATATTGATTGTCTTATTCCTGTTGAAAGACGGGTATTAGTTATCATGAATAGATTTGGGTCTAGTCGTCCAGTTAAATCATTTAAGATAGATGGTTGTGTAACTGGTGAATTACATCCGCATGGTTCTGCTTATGGAACGATTACTCAGTTAGTAAGAAATGGGTTTGCTAGTGCTGATGAAGGTTCTTGGGGTGGTATTGGATTAATCGATGCTCCTCCAGCAGCAAGTAGATAAAAGTGTATCTACTATAAACTAAGATAACATCCAGCCGCCGAATTTCGGTGGTTGTGTATAACGACTATATAAATGAAATAGTCTAACAGACACTGAAACAAGGATTCTTCCTTGGGTATCTAAGTTTGCGTTTGAATTTATCAAATTCGTTCCGTGGGAAATGTTGGAACTGGATAGTGAACCATTATATCTTCCATCTGTTTTACCATTGGGTTTAATTGGAGATGGAGTTGACAGTGGTATAGCTTTCCATAGAACTATCATTCCTAAATATTCGAAAGAAGATCTAGCTAAAAGACTAGAATGGTTATTAATAAACGGTAAACCAATAACTCCACGAAATTGGAATGCTAATTTCTCCGAAGAAAAATTTGGTCCTTGTATCAAACCATGTAAAAAAGATTGTGACTTAGTAGAAACAGAAAAGAATTCCTTTTATAAGATATTATTAAAAGGTGAAGGCAATATTGAATATAGACCACATGTATTAATTAAAAATATAGACACGAATTCTGGTAAAAAGAAACAATCAATTCAAGTAGTATCTATTGAAGGTAGAGCACCAAATTCTAATTTTGACTCATTAAGAAAAGCATATGAGAAAAATCAATTACCATTATCTTCATCTCCAATAGATCAATCTAAGAAGATGGATGTAAAGGTATATTTAGAATTAAAAAGAGGAACTGATCCAGAAGAGTTTATATCCAATCTTTCTGAGAAGTTCTTAAATAAGACAACTCATTTTAAATGCTACATGTCCGATTTACATGGTTCGGTACACCAAACACCAATTGATGACTTATTATTAAATTGTTATAATCATTGGAAACAAGCGTATTTAGAGAAATTAAAGAATGACGTATTAAAGATAAATGATAAAGTAATTGAATATTATATTTGTTCTTTCATTAGAGATCAAATTAAAAATAAAGTAAATAATCTAGAAGAAATATTAAAAGCTTGGAAAAAGAACACTTCTGTAGATATATACAGAGTTAACGAAGAAAATAAGATTATTACTGAAAAATACATTATTAAAGAAGAAGATATAATAGATATCTATAATAATACATCTGTTAAGAGATTAGTTGAATATAAAGCTACTTTAGATGAAAGTAATGAGAGAATCAAGAATCTCCAAGATGAATTAACTAATTTTGATACAATATGTCTAAATAGAGTTAAGGAGATTTATGCTTAATCCCAATGCATCTTGGGCTGAAAAATATCGACCTAGGGTACTAGATGATTTAATTCTTCCTAATGAACAATGGAAGAATGTAATTAAAAAATGGATTGATGATAAACATATTGGTGGGAATATAGCATTATTTGGTTATGGTGGATTGGGTAAATCTACTTTGGCTAGGATATTAGTAAAGAGTATTATTACTAATAGTGCTGATTTTAAAATAATTAAATCAAGATCGGTACAAGAAATTGACACTATAGGTGAATTCATTAGGAGTCAACCTATTGGTTCACCTATGAAGATTATTTTAATTGAAGAAGCTGATAGGTTAAGTAACCAAGCTCAGACAGAATTAAAAGAAAAGTATACTGAACAGTATCAAGATCATTGTAGTATAATTATTACAACTAATTATCCTTATTCTATTGATGAATTTCTTTTACAGAGATTTCTGTATAAACTTGATTTTTCAAGACTGGATCCGGCCGCCGTTTTTAATCGACTCATGTATATCCTTGATAAGGAAGAATGTAAAGTCAATGAAAATGACCTAAAAGAATGGGTTGAAAGAAACATAAACGGTGGGTTGAGAAACCTTATTAACAAGTTACAACTTAGTGCCTCATTAAATGATAATATCATTATTTTTGATGACATTTCTTCTAAGAAAGATTTAGAAAATCGAGTAATTGGGTTGTGTCAATCTGTTTTAAGTAACTTCTTATCTTGTAAAGATCCAAGAATTAAGAAAATGACTTTTATCAACCCAGTTAATTCAGAAATAATTGGACCACAATGGATTGAGCTAACGCAGACTGTAACTAATAACTTTGGACTAGATTATAAAACTATTTTTGAAAAACTAGATGAAACAATTCATTTTCTTCCTATGAAACAAATAATGAGTCATTATTTGGAGACAATTAAAGAAAAACAATATCCACACTTACATTTGATTTCTTGTATAGCTGAACTAATGAGGTGTGTTTTGGAGATTACTATGTGATACAAGGAAACAATTTTTTCAGTGAAGTATTTAACAAGTATTCTCAAATAAAAGTTAAAAAAGAAAATAAAGACTTTTACCATTTAAATACTATTGTATACTATTTAGCAGATATTGAAAAAAGTATAATTTCAGCTAGAAATGTAACTGAAATTGATATTAAATCGGCATTTCCAACAATATGCCGACTATTATTTAAGGAAGAAAAAGAATTTATTAAAAAATTGGATGAATTACAAGCCGATAAATTAGCAAGGAACATCTTTATTTCTACAACATTGAAAGGAACTGAATATTTAAAACAACTCAATTTAATATCTAAGATGATTATTAGTAGTGTTTTAATGGAAGCAGATCCAGAAGCAAAAGTACTAGAACTAAAGAAGGACGGAATTGTTTACATCGGTAATACTATCGAACATGGGCATTTATATAATTTTTTTAGCAATATGGGTTTCCATATTAGGGTTACTCAGTATTCTCTATATATTCGGTATCAGCGCACATCTCACTATTTATCTGATGATGAAGGGCTTATCATTAAAGGAGTCTTTAAAGACCGGCCGCCGTTTTTATCACATGTGGCTTCCACCCTGGTATCTAGAGGAAGAGAGGATATTGACTTCGAATTCCTTGATAAAATCTATTCGAAAAAATATTTCGAAATCATAAGGCAAAATACATTAGATGAATTATTATCTAAGTACTATATATGTGATGGTCGAAAATATCTAAATGACCAGTTTAGATATGACAAATTAAAAACTATCACTGGTATAAAAAATTTGAGTCCGAAGAACTACTTAAAGCTCTTCATATATCCTTTATTATCTGTATTAAGGGAAATTTAATGTTAATAGCTATCGAAGAACTATTTAAAAATGGTGTAATTACTGCTCCTGCGACTAAGTTCCAGGAGCATCTTTTTTATTTATATCAAAAAATTTCTAAAGAAGACTGGTTTTTACAACTATACGAAGATGTACAAACCACTCAGAAAAGTGCCATTGTAGTTAAAGCTAAACACGAAATAGATGTAGATTCATTGCCTTGCAGATCTGGTGAATATCAAATTAGGTATTTCTGGGATGGATATGTGCAGCCAACGATTGAAGAAGCTGCCGAAATCTTTAGAAAACTACATGGTAAAGACTACTGGTTTGTCAGAATTAATGTAAGTAAATCTGGTAAATATTTAGAAGTTTTGATGAGAAATAACAAATATAAATTGAGTGAAAGACCAGATTTCTTTAGAAACTATCCTGTACAATATGAAGTGGAAGTACATTGGCAGAAATCTGATTTGGGTAATTTAGATCCGTATGGAAATATTATTACTACTGTTGGTGATGGTGGTGGAATATGTGAAGATGAATGTAATTGTAATCAATCGAACAAGTGTTGTGAAAATTGCCCGAATCTAATTTGCGCTATGAATAAGAAAATGGACACCAGTAATATGGATATTTTTGGAGATAGACATAAACTACAAGATGTTGTAACTAGTAAACATGTAATTATTACAAATCACTAATTTCTGCCGCCAAATTTGTATTTTTTCACTTTTGATATAAAAATATACTCCGAAAAGGAGGTGTTTTCAGTGGTTATGCTTGTTCTCCGCATAACAATATTCGTATGTCTTATTGTTTTTCTATTAGCAAATATTGTTTATCCAGCATTTAAGTCCAACGTTCCATTTTTCTGGATGTTTCGAATTCGTCGAGTCGAAAAGAAGTATGAGGACCAACTCGAAAAGCTTGACAATGAAGCTATGGAAAATGCTGTTCGTAAAAATATTGAACAGCGGCAAGATGTCAACAAGTAACCTCAAGGAGTAGTTTTTTGATGTCCGATCTACCGAATCTTATCAACATTAAAAAATTAATTGGTGGTATTTTTCTGTTATTTCTTGTTATTATCTGTTGGTATTTTTTCAATGAACTTGTGGTAGATGTTCCAGCAGGACGTTACGCCGTTAAGCAGTCATTCGGTACAGGTGAACTGACAGTATACAATCAACCAGGTTGGAAACCACAAATGATGGGTGATATCACCTGGTATGATCGTTCAAATCAGCTTTGGTTTAGTCCTCACAAAGTTGGTGACAAAGTTGTTGACCACAGTCTTCCTATCAGATTTTCTGATGGTGGTACTGCTAAAATCAGCGGTTCTCTCCGTTATGATTTGCCTGATGGTGAAAAACTTTTGGCACTTCATCGCAGATATAAATCAGCTCAAGCAATTGAACGTGAACTGCTTATTCCTGTGATTCAGAAATCTATCCAATTGTCTGGTCCTACGATGACTTCCAAGGAATCGGCGGCCGCAAGGAGAAATGATCTTCTGACCATTATCGAAGATCAGATGGTTAATGGTGTTTACAAAACAACTGTACAGCGTGTCCAAGTTGATGATTTGGCAAGTGAAGACGGTAAAAAATGGGTTGATGTTCTTCGACCTGTTGAAGATAAATCATCTCCAAACGGTATTGCTCGTGCCGAAGTGTCACCAATTCAATCTGCTGGTATTACAATATCTGCTGTAGCTATTACCGACATCAAGTATGATGAACAAGTAGAAGCTGCAATTAAGAAACAGTATGAATTAGAGATGCAGGTTCAAACCAGTAAGACAGCAGCTATTACAGCGGCTCAGAACGCTCAAACAGCAGAAGCTGAAGGTAAAGCAGCTAAAACTAGAGCAGAATGGGCAGCAAAGGAAGCCGCCGAAAAAGAAATTGTCGCAGCCGAAAGAGATAAGAAAATTGCCGAAACTGAAGCTGCGAAGAAACTTCGGGTAGCAGAGTTAGATAAACAAACTGCTCAGAATGAAAAAGATGCAGCTATATTAAGAGCTGAAGGTGAAGCTACTGCTAAAGCTAAATTAGCTGAAGCTCAAAAGAAGCAGATGGAAGCCAACGGTATGCTTGAACAGAAACTTGCTGTTTACCGTGAGGTTAATCTTGCATGGGCGGAAGCTGTTAAATCAATTAAACTTCCAACAGTTGTGATCGGTAACAATGGGAATGGACAAGGTGGGAGTTCTGAAGCTCTTGCTCAACTTCTTAATCTTATTGGAGCCAAGCAAGCGGCTGATATGGCAGGAATTGGATTGGATATGAAAATGAAATAATTTAGAAAAAATAACCCCTTCATTTTAGGGAGTTTTAAATGAGAGAAAACCCAATTAAAAGTTGTGAAAAAAATTGGTGGGAAGCAACTAATTTGGTGTTAAAAGCTCTTGAAACTCTTCAGAACAATGTTGATGGATCTTATTTTGATATGAAAAAAGATCGTATTAATGATTTAAGAGAATTATATCAACAAATGCGATCTGATTATAATTGGGTAGTATTTGGTCATAAGTAAATAATTAGGCCGTCGAATTATTATTCTATATATTAGAATTAAAATTCGGCGGCCGTTCTTTAACTCAAAAATAAAGGAGTATCCTATGTCTCAAGAATTTGAACTTGAAGAAGAATATCAGAAAATTGGTGAAGTTTATAAACCAACAGACTTGTGTTGGAGAGATCGAATTTTTGTCAATTGCACATCTACTGATAGACGAGAAGCAGTTTTCTTAGGATACTTAAAAGGATCCAATAAAAGTAAAATTGTAGCAATTCCTCGTAACTCTTCTCATTCTCATGTTTATGAAGACTGGTCCAGTGCAAAAAATACAAATTAGTTAATATAGAGGAGTATTAAATTAAGTGCAAAATATTAAAGAGTCATTCTTAAATTTTCTATTTGAATTACCAATGTGGGTAATCTTTATTTTAAGTTTAACATTTTTTGGAATATTTTCTGTGTTTTTTATAATGGCTGGATTAGTTGTTGGAATTCCAATCATTTTATATGAACTTATCGTTAAAGATTCTTAAATCTTTCTTCAATTGTATTATTAATTTGGTGTATGATATAAAAAATTCCGATAATTTCTAAACATATAAAGACGCCAATAATATACGTTGCCATATATAAAATTTTTCTCCTAAATTATATTTATAATGTGTTTTTCAACACATTTAATATTGATGCAATATGTGTGCCAATTTTTAAAAAGTAAGTAAATTACTCTTACCGGCCGCCGAATTTCGGTGGTCGTTTTTTAATTTTCTTTCTTTTCATATAAAAATATAGAAAATATCTTTAACCTGTAACGAAAGGAGGATCCCTTTTTATGGAAGACAAAATATTTACTAAATTCCAACACATTGAACAATTTAGAAATATTTATTCTTATTTAAAATCAAGAGCTCAATATTTAGGTAAAGACGAGGACGGAAATAATAAGTATGATAATACTATTGTTCCTCCCCCAATAACATTCTATGGAACTGTTAAGTTACATGGAACTAATTCATCGGTATGTGAAAGAAACAATGTTCGGTGGTTTCAGTCTAGAAACAATATAATTGACATAGGTAATGATAATGCTGGTTTTGCCAACTTTGCAAGACAAAATAAAGAAGCATTCGATAATATTTTTAATAAAATCTATTCAGAATATAAACAAGAAGAAAATAAAAGGTATTGTATTTTTGGCGAATGGTTTGGTGAGTCTATTCAAAAAGGTGTAGCAATATCTCAACTATCAAAAAGATATGCTATTTTTGATGTTATTATTTATGATGATAATAACGACTATGAATTTCATGCACCTAAAGAATTTATCAAAACATTGGTCGACCCAGAACATGACATTTATAACGTGTTCTTATTTAAGACTTATGAAATTGTAGTAGATTTCGAAAAACCTGCCGAATTATTAACTGGTAAATTATCAGAATTAACACTATCAGTAGAACAACATTGCCCTGCTGGAGAGTATTTCGGAGTTGATGGTGTTGGTGAAGGTATTGTTTGGAACTATCGTGAAGATGATGGTTCTGTAGTGCATAGATTTAAAACAAAAGGTGAAAAACATTCATCGTCAAAAGTTAAATCTGTCAAGAAATTAGTTTCCCTAACTCCAGAAGAATTTAATAATATCACTAAATTTGTTGATTATGCTCTTACTGAGAATAGATTAAACCAAGGGTTACAAGAAGTATTTCCTGATAATAATATTACACAACAAGGTATTGGCAACTTCATTGGTTGGTGTGTTGGGGATGTAATGCGAGAAGAAGCTGATACTATTTGCCAAAATAAATTTCCTCCACAATTTGTTGTAAATGAGCTTAGAAATAAAGCAAGAAAGTTCATTTTGGAGAGAATATAAAAGAACGTTAAGGAGTTTCTTCCTTGAGTGAAAAAAGCGTCGGACTAGTTAATTTTGTTGTTAATACCTCATATGGATCAATTTATCGGTTTTTCCCATCAAAATCTTTTCTAGACCAATTAAAAAATAACGATGGTACATTTGGAAATCGCAGTCCATACTACAGCAATGGATATCAAGAATACAATTCATTATCGTATGAATTATTATCTAAATCGAATTATTTTAAACCAAACTATAGTTTAAATGTTATTGGATATATTAATCAGGCATCCAATTTTTATATGATTTCTCGATTTTTAAATCGAGGATTAACATTTATGTTATTTAATGCTCCGTATAGGTGTAAAGAAAATGAGTTGATGTATGATATTGATCTTCATATGAAAATATTAAAAAGGAATGCTCCTAACGCAAATATTGTATTTATTTTAAGATATCCTGACTCAAGTGATTTAAAAGATGAATCGATATCGATATGTAATAAAATAAAAACATTAATTCAAGATAAATATCCAAAATGTATTGACGTTTTAATACACCCGATGAGATATAATGTCGAATATAATAAAACATTAGTTCTATCTAATGATATTCAAAATGTTGTTAAATATTTTTATCAAGATGAAAGTAAATTTGTTAAATTTAATGAATCTGAGCAAAACAGTGTTCATATTTTATTAAATGACCCAGTATTAAAGAAAAAATCAATTTATACTGAAAAAACAATCAGGGCAGTTTGTAATGCTCAGGAATTTGATACTTCAAAATTTATGGATAAGTTAATACAGTGTGGTCTTTTTTATAGATTTCCTGGAGATCAAACTAGTAAATATTTTTTTAAAAATGATAATACACCCAACAGTATTGTTCCATTATTATTGGAATTAATTAAAAACTCTAGATATTTAATGAGTAAAAATACGAAACTAAAGTATTATTTGACTTCATCTCAGTTAAGAACTTTTTCATCCCAAATTTTTAAGAAAGGAACCCCAATGGGATATCGATTATTGTTAAAATTATTATCGAGTATTAAATTTGGAAGGTCAACGCTGAGTGGTAAAAAAGTATATTTAAGAGTCTACGATTATATGGATTTTGGTCAATATCAAAGTACAAATAAGCCATTTCGTTTTATATACAGCTAACGAAAAAGAGGAACTATGCGGTATATGATCGACTTTCATGGAGTTATTGATCATCGTCCGGCTTATTTTAAACAAATGACAGAAGATTTAATTAAAAGTGGTAATGAAATCTTCATTTGTTCTGGAGGAAGGAAAAAAACAGTTTTAAAGAAGTTAACCAGACATGGTTTTCGGCAGAACATCAATTATAATGATGTTTTGTCGATTAGTGATGTTCTTGAAGCAGAAATACCGGCCGCCGAAATTGAATATGATAATGACAATAACATTTGGGTTGACGATATGTTGTGGTGGCCAATGAAAGGAAAATTCTGTCGAGAGTATCAAATTGATGTTATTATTGACGATTCAGAAGAATATTTTGTTTATGTCCCATCAAACATCATGAAACTACATTATCACAAGGATTGTAAAAATATAAATAATTTCAATAAATAAGTAGGTAACTTTATATGGATTCTGATCCCCTTCGTCCTTATCAACCTGTTTTAGTGAGGAACGACAACTATGAGGTCTGGGTAGCAGATTTCTTTTCACATACTGAAAAGACTCCAGCTAATAATACAATGTATATTACTGCTGGTGGAAAACGTTGGGCACAATGTATTCCCTATAGTGGAAATGAAGTTTTTCACAATACGAATAAAAAGAAAAATTAATTAAATTTTAAGAGTCATCATTGGTGACTCATTTTTATTTTTTTAATAATTAAAGTTTACATATATAAATATAGAAATTGATATAATTTTTTTCATCCTTTAAATGGAGGGTTTTATGAACGAGTCTGAGCTTAAAGAGTTTATTCTCAAAACTGTTAAAGAGGCCGAACAGACTGATCAGTTTTCTTATAAACATGATCTTTTTAACTCAATCATTTTGAATACTGATTCGTATAAGTTCAGTCACTACTTACAGTACCCACCAAATGTAAATTACATAAACTCGTATATCGAATCTCGTGGTGGTCGGTGGAACAGAATCATATTCTTTGGTCTTCAGATGTTCTTGAAAGAATATCTCACAAAGCCGATTACTTTACAACATATCGACTATGCTGAAGGATTTCTGAAACAACATGGACTTCCCTTCAATAGAAAAGGGTGGGAATATATTCTGGGCGAATATAATGGATACTTACCTTTATGTATTGAATCCGTTCCAGAAGGATTAGTTCTTCCAACTAACCAAGTGTTGGTACAAGTTAGAAACACAGATCCCAGATGTGCATGGTTGGTTTCTTATATTGAAACTGCATTACTTCGAGCTGTTTGGTATCCTGTTGCTGTTGCAACGAACTCGTATATGTGCAAGCAGATTATTAAACAATATCTGGAAATGACTGGTTCACCAGAACAAATTGATTTCAAACTGCATGATTTTGGTGCCAGAGGTGTTTCTAGTTATGAATCGGCCGGAATCGGCGGCAGTTCTCATTTGTTGAATTTCAAAGGTACTGATACAACTATCGGTATACACTTTGCTCAAAAATATTATAATGCTAAAGAATTCCCAGGATTTTCTATCCCTGCTTCAGAGCATTCAACAACTACGTCTTGGGGTAGAGAAGGTGAATTCGACGCATATAATAATATGCTGATGAAATTTGGAGATGGAACATTCGCTTGTGTTATTGACTCATATGATACTTTTAATGCTATCGATAATCTCTGGAAAAAATTAAAAACCAGATTATCAGAAGGTAAAGGGCAAGTTGTCCTGCGGCCGGATTCGGGTAATCCTGTTGCAATGGCATCATCTTGTCTTGAGCATATGATGGCTGTATTTGGTTGTACTATGAACGCCAAAGGATACAAAGTATTACCAAACTATATTCGAATGATCTATGGTGACGGTATTGAAGAACGTTCTATTCAAGATATTCTTCGTGAACTTGCCATGAGAAAAATTTCTGCTGATAATATAGCATTCGGTATGGGTGGAGCTCTTCTACAACATCTCAATAGAGATACTTTGAAATTTGCTATGAAAGCGTCTGCTATCAGTGATGGTACAAGTTGGACCGGTATTCAAAAAGATCCAATTACCGATCCGGGGAAAAAATCAAAAATAGGTCTTTTAAGATTGGTTCGGTTAAATAACGGTGATTATAAAACTCTTCAATTAGATGAATATGTTGATCCAAAGATATTGGACACTGAAAATGTTCTTCAGCCCGTTTTCAAAGATGGTAAAATTTTGAAAGAATATACCTTCGACGAAATTCGGCGGCAGGTAGAATTATGTTCAAATCAGTAAGAGGAAAATAAATGTCAAAAAAATCTGGTCTTGCAATTGGGAAATTTGCACCATTTCATGTTGGGCATATGTATTATCTAACAGAATGTCTAAAGAAATGTGACGAATTGTTTGTCATTCTTTCATATGACCAAAGATTTGTTGACAAACAACCCAAATGTATACAACCAAATTTATCATTAAAAAACAGATTTGATCATTTAAGATCATTTATTATCTGTTATCTGAATGACTTTGGTAAACCAGTTTATTTTGACGTTGTTGATGAATCAAATATTCCAGAATATCCCAATGGATGGGAACCATTTGTCGAATTAGTTGAAAACAAATTAAGTGAAATTCCTTACGAGCCGAATATAATTTTTTCTAGTGAGGAATCTTATAAAGAAGATTATAAAAAGTATTTTCCTAAATTGGAACATATTATCATTGATCAAGATAGAGAGTTATTTAAAATATCAGGAACGAAATTAAGAGATATGATGACAGAAACGATAACTCTTTCGGAAATTGTTAACCAGTTTACTTCGTTGGAATATTTTTTGGAAAAATATAATTCAGAAAATTAAAAATTCAAAGGAATCATATAGAAATATTAAATCTATATGATTTCCAATTTTATTTTTAGAAATAATTTTTTTGTATAGAAATAATATATGTGAATACAGAATTATTTTCATGTTGGAGGTTTAGAATTTAAATTTGGCAGAAAAGAAAAGAAATGTCAGAGCACCGAAAAGTATTGATGTTATTCGATTACGACCAGGACAGTTTATTGGTG
>JAEEGL011629045.1_pt1 | contig 25050 bp, 25 predicted proteins | sample 9134231 | NCBI WGS metagenome assembly JAEEGL01 (sample SAMN16246548, study PRJNA631951) | gut metagenome | biome: gut microbiome; feature: rumen; material: fiber-attached | host: Bos | place: Iran: Karaj | collected 2018-10 | reverse complement strand
GAAGACGATTATGACGAGGCAATGGGACTCACTCTGTTTATGTTTGAACATAATGACAGCTATTCCTGGAATCTTGAAGATGCTATATTGGTTATTTCCCCCGAAAGCCAGAACGACAGCACTGATCACATAGAGTATTATGGTCAATTGCCTCAGAATTTAGGTGAAGGCTTATATACTTTCGTCATCATGAATGATGAGATGAAGATAGATTCGGTCTTTGAATACGAGGTGATTTGTCCTGTTGACCAAGTACGTAAGCCTGTTATTTATCTTTATCCCGAAGACGATATTGAATGCTATGTTTCATTGAACCTGAATGGATACCTCACTTGCTCATATCCAGCTTATGATGAATCGTATGGATGGCATATCATTGCACACCCCGATGGTCGGATTAGTGGTATCGATGTAAATAGAGATTATGACTATCTTTATTGGGAAGCTGAATGTAACGTTCCTAATGATTTCAATAATGCTGTTTGCGTACGTGGTGATGAAACAGCTCAGTTTCTCGAATCTTATCTGGAGTCTGCGGGCTTGACTTACAGTGAGACAAATGACTTTATCACTTATTGGCTTCCTAGAATGGAAGACAATCCGTATAACCTCATCTCTTTCCTTGGAGACGAGTACAATGATATGGCTGAACTTATGGTAAGTCCCGCACCTGATACAGTAATTCGTGTCTACATGGTATATATGTCTTTAGACGAAGAAGTAATAATACCGGAAGAACAGCAACTTGTTATGCCGGAGAATGTCGAAAGAGATGGTTTTGTAGTCGTCGAGTGGGGTGGCTCAGAAATAGAGTCGAGTTCGATAGGTGAATAGTTGAATTAACTCTAAGTTTTATAGATCATCAATACATGAGTAGCTCCAGCAAGAAGAACGATCCAAACGTCAAAAACAATAGTAACAGTCTAATTATAATATTGGTGTTAGTCCTGTCGTGGGTATATCTGACAGGATGTTTTAAGAATGATTCTGAAAGGCATACTAGCTATATAGAAGAATCAACTCCGTGGTATAACTGTCATACAGTTTCATATAGTGCCGATTACACTGGAAATGCGGATTGTTCAATTGCCATGTTTGCGGATCCCAACATCGTGGTCTTTTATAAGGATTATGATGATTCTACCTGCGAAACATGTAGTCTAATAACCGTTGATGACTATAGGGGACATACAGTACAAATAGATTTAAATGAGTTATTTCCTACGTGTGAACAGAGCAAACTATACAGCGTTTTTCGCAAAGATAATGATTACTATGCAATAATCGTCTTTGTTTCTAATGGAGAGAACCACAGTTGTATATACAGATTATCATTGGAAGATAGTTCTATAGAGTATTGCGGTGAGATTGAATCTGATGATGCTCACCCCGGAATGTATGTCGATAAGGTTGTTTATAGCAATGATTCCTACTATGCACATGCATATTATCTAGATGGTGTATACTACCGAGACACCTTCATTATAATGGATGAATCATATAACAGACTTTGGGTTGTAGACGTAGACAAAATGTCCTTCATGTGGACGGTAAACGAAGAAGACGAGTTACTTTATGTTGGGTGGAATCAATCTAATCAATTTGATTACGATGCAGATGTGTATAAGATTAACCCCGACAGTGGAGAAATAACATCTTTGGGAATAGATGCAGGGTTATTGGATTCTTATCGTATGGGTCTGTTTCAAAGTGATGGATGCATATACCGCAATAATGATGATCTTACCCTTACCAAACTGAATGTGGTGACCGGAGAAGAGTCTCTGGTTCTTGATTACAATAATACTGATGCGAATCTAGCCAACATAAATGACAGTACCTTGTTTTATTGTGATGAAGAAAGCATCATTTCAATTAAGAGCGTCTTTTATCCGAATGAGAATAATGAATGGTCCGTGTATTGCCTTCATAAATCAGACAATAATCCGCATGCAGGAAAAGAAATAATCACTGCAGCTCCATATTTTCAACTTAATATTCTTGCTGCAAGTGCTATCCACAATTTTAATGAATCCAATGATCAATTACATATTAATGTAACCATGGATTATAGCCGATTAACCTTCACAGATTATGAAAGCAGTGGCGTAGCAATTACGAATGATTATAACAGAGATATGTCAATCCTCTCTGCATTAAAGAATGATATACGGTATGGAACGGGACCAGATATATTGCTTGATTTTGGAACATTTGCAACCCTGGATAATGCTGACTATCTACAGGATCTAGCACCAATAATTAATGATCCGAATTACATTAACCGCGAGGATTATTTTTATAACATTTTCGACGCGTATACAATGGATGGCAGTCTGTTCCAGGTCCCCGTAAGTGCTTGCGTTGCAGGTATATACAGTGATGACAATTGGAATGGATATTCAGCTTGTGGTTTTACTTTTGATGAATATAGTTCTTTTGTACAGGAACATTGTAATGGTATGGATCCTTTAGGAGATAACTACGGAAGGGTTTTGAGCTTAGATTATCTGGTACGTAGTAATTACGCTGCGTTACATGATGAAAATGGTCATATTACATTGGATAATGAGACTTTCCGAGATATATGCGAATATACTCGAAATCAGAATCCGGAACAGAATGCTTCGCTTATAAACAGCGATGCACAATATGTAAGCTTTGTAAGAGTCCATTATGATTTTACGAGGATGCTTATTAATTCGGATAAAAAGTTATATGGCCTTCCTTCGTTAAGTGGAGAATCCGGACCTGTTGCGCTATGTAATGAAAGCGTTGCTATTACTAGTTGTACGACACATTTAGATGAATTGATTGAATTTGTTAAAAATATATTTAGCTATGATGTTCAAATCATGAATGTTAATTATAACCCCATTAATAGAGCGGCAATGCAAAGCGTTGCTAATGATGCATTGAATAACGCCAATAACTACATCGAGAGCATGTATGGAATAGAAAACTATAATGATTCAGAAGTTATAAGTGAATATCTCGATTATCTTTCTTCAGCTAACACATGCTATCTCGCAGATGATAATTCTCTTATAGTTCTTAATGAAGAACTCCAGCCTTATTACGAGGGGCAGAAGAGTATTGATGAAGTAATAGCTGTATCCGAAGATCGAATAAACACTATGATAGATGAAACATTTTAATCGATTTGTCCCATAATTAATTGAAAAGTATACTTTACAGTATCATTTCATAATACGAATTCACAATACCTTATCAGGATTGAGAAGAAGATTATCAATAATAGGATGAATCAATAATGTGTTTTCTATAGCATTGATCGCACATACTTTCCGCCCGGCATCTTTACTGGATGCACCGCAGTGATATACCTTCTCTGTGTTTGTTCCATAATCAAGCACTATAAATCTGTCGTGACAGTCAGGGTTGGATTTAATCTGTATGGTCGGATATTCTTTGTCAAAATCAGTGACCTCAGAATTCGTTAGGAACTCTCTGCTATGTCCGAATCCATTCTCTGTAAAAAGAATAACATGCACGCCATTTTTCTTATGAGAGAGAAGATGGAGCGTCTTGATATTCACATAATCATCGATAACATAGATACTCTTTTGAGCACTCTTATAGATATCAATATATGCTTTATCCGCCTCAAACTTCTGGCCTTTGTATATAACATAGTTTCTCAATTCTGTATCCAAAACAAAGTTCTCATTAATCTTATTGATGCTCTCGTGGATAGCAGCAATCTGTTCGTCTGTTTTATCCAACCGCTCATTTATCTTGCGGTTTTCTTCTTGCGAAGCATCCGTTAAAAGTCTCATCTCCTGCTTTGTAACAAACTGCTGATTCTGCTGGATGTAGTGACGCATATTCTTGAACGCTCTCATAATAATGATCGACTGCTGAACTGCTATATCACTCTTTAATACGGTAGCAAGCATGTATATACCCTGTTCAGAAAACACATACGGCAGTGTGCGGCTCATAGGATTGATATTTGCGGTGACATTTTGGCACCGCAATTCCTCGACCTCGTCCTTTGTAAGTTGAAACATAAAATCATCAGGGAACCTGTCAATATTACGTTTTACCTGACGATTGAGATATTTAACCTCATATCCGTAGATCTCTGCCAAGTCAGCGTCCAACATTACTTGTTGTCCTCTAACCCTATATACAAGACTTCCAATATCTTTCTCCCCTATTACTATGGGGGAAATCTCCGTATTATGATTCTCTTTTGCCATTGTCTTTTTCTCCCATTATTCGTAACAAATATCAGTATAGTTCAGGTTCTAATATTAAACAATCAAAAATAGAGTCTCTCTGCTCGCGAATGCTGTATCCACGCTCTCGCTCCCGAATATCCCAGAAACAATAATACTTGCATCAGTATCAGGTTTACAGGCACCACGCTCCTAATCTCGCCGGCAAGGAACATAGTAACAGCAAGATCGGCAACTGCCGCAATAACAGTATGCCTATCCCACTGGTGTTCTCTTATATAAGCTGCATATCTATATGAGACATATACTATGCCCGCTCCTACAGCACCGATTATAGTCACAATTACAAGAATGCATATTATCCAATACAGCACAGCAGACGCGGTCGGATTATCAATAGCTTCCGCCACCCCTGCGATACTACGACCTGCATATTCTGTAAGCCCATAACCGGTCACCAAGATACTCCACAGTCCCGAGAAGAAGTTCGCCGTATCCTCAGTTATCACGGGCTCCTTCCAAACCTGTGATAATGTCGCTATCAGGCTGAACATCACAAGAGAGATAAGTTCAACATAATATGTCTTGGTCATGGTATCGTACTTCTTGATAATTGCTGATGTTTTCTCCTTATATTCCTGAGACGCTTTCCTTTTATATTCCTTGTACTCCCACTCCAATCTCTGCCGGTCTGACTTGATCATGTTCTCTGCTTTGTTCTTTATCTCTCGATCAAGATTCTCTTCGAGATTACAAATCTTACTCTCACGAGCAGCAAGAATCTCAGCCTGTCTGTTACAGGCTGAGACCTTGTCCTCTGATTCTCTTTGGAGTTTCAACGCTTCTTCCATCATAGACTTGCTCTTTTGGAGTTGCAGGTCGCTTTTGCTTAAGCTCTCTATCTTTTCGTTCAGAGATACTATTGTCTCGCTTTTCTTCTGAAGCTCGCTCATAAGTTTTGAGTTCTCTGAGGAAAGAGTCGATATCTCCTCTTGTGCTTTGGAGCGCTCCGCTATCTCCAGATCCAGTTGATCCTGCATCTGCTCCATCATGGTAAGAAGCTCTTCTATCTTTAAGTTTTCTGAATCGTTCACTTATAGATTCCTCCTTATCCCTTATCTTTTTCTTCAGCTCTGCAATTCGCGAATCTGTTCTTGCAATTTCTTGTTCTGTCTCGTCAGCTGCTCGTTTAATTGCAGTGATTCTTCCAGCCGCTCTTGCAAGGAATCGATCTCCGCCTGCTGCTGTTCCAAGATCGTCTGCATCTCTTCCTGAGCCTTCAGGATCTCCAAGATTTCTTCTAAGTTCTTTATATCGTTCATAAATCGACCTCGCTTTCTCTGTTATAAGTTTTGTGATCTCTTCCGCGATCTTTCTTATCTGTTCCCTTATGGAATTCCGCTCCTTTATCTCTCTATTGATCTGGCACCTGTCGGCAACGTTTCCTTCCACTTCCATCTGTCTTGCGACTATCCCTTCGTGAATCATCGGTTCCTTGTCTATCCCCTGTCTTGCATAGCTTCTGTGATCGATCTGTTCTTCCGGTTTGAGATATCTGTTACAGTGTTCCGCCCAGGATGATCTCCACAGTTCCGCTTTTGAATGCTCATTCCAATCGTTTGCCGGGATCGATATCTTCTCCCAAAGATATTCCGTCCCTTTGCCTTGCCTGACTCTTGTTTTCTGATTACCGTTTACATCCAGCTGCGGTATGCGGTACTGAGAAGTCTCTTCTCTATTCTTCGGATCGTATGATGGTAGAGACGGATCGTATACCGGTCTGCCTTTATCATCTCTACTATTTGCGAAAACGGTCTTCTGTTTCTGAAGCCACTTCTCATGTTCATCGAAGCCTCTTAATGTCAGCATGATATGTGCGTGTGGATTACCGTCGCCTTTATCGTGCAACGCCCAGTCAGCGATCATGCCTTCGCTTACGAAGTTGTCCCGGATAAAACTTCTGACACATTCGATCTGTTCTTCGCGGCTCATCTCTGCCGGAAGGGCAACTTCGATCTCACGAGCGAACTGAGCATCAGATCTTTTCTCGATCTGCTGCACTTCGTTCCACAGAACTTCACGATTCTTATAACGCTCAGGAGCATTATCGGGAAGCATGATCTCGCAAAGGATAACGCCGCCCTTGCGGGTGAAGTCGTGCGTAATGCCGGTCTCGTCGTTATACAACTTCTCGCCGGATCTGTAAGCAGCGGAAGCTACGGCAGATCTGCCACCCGCACGACTGATGATTTTTATCGAGCAATGGTATATTGCCATCTTCCGTTCCTCCTTTCATTGCGAGATAAAATGCTGCCTGCAAGGCTCCATCCAAGTGAAACTTGGTCTAGGCCAAGGAGCGAAGCGTCCTTGTAGGATTCCACAAGGGCGACGCCCTTTGGTGCTGTCTGCACAAGACCCCTCGGAGAGCACACTGTAATGTGGGCTATGCCCACATATAAGTGCGCCCTTAACAAGTTAAGGGAGGGGGTGGTGTCCGACTTAACCTTCAGCATTGTTCTCACTCTTGGGCTCCTTTCCGTTCATTGCCTTAGTGAAGAAGTTGCCGTTGGTCTCCTGTCTTTTCAGGAAATTCATGAATCGGACTTTGTCTTCATCAACGGTGGGTCTGCCTAAAACAGACTCTACGATTCCGCCGAGTTCGATAAGCCTTCTTGTGCGTTTCTTGCGTTCTTCTGCAGTCTGTCTCTTCTTAAGATCTCTCTCCTGAGCCTTAAGCTGATCCTGCTTCTTCCGAAGTTCGTCAATACGCTCGTCATAAGTTCTCTGTGCCATGGTTCGTTACCTCCTTTCTCCAAACAGGTAGTTGGTTATTTCCAAGATCGTCTTCAGCCTCTCCGCGTCTGTCGGATCGAGCTGAGTCAGATCAGGATTTCTGTCAATCTTCTCTGTCAGATCACGAAGTGTGTCTTTCATAACAGAGAAGGTGCGTATGTTGCCTTTGACGAGGATCTTCTGATACAAGCAGCTCTCGATAAAGAATGTCGCCTTGGTTAACCCTGTCATCGCGATTCTCGCTTCAATAAGATCCTTTTCCTTCTGAGTCATCCTGAAGTTAAGGAATATGTCTCTCTTCCTTCTGTGCTCATCCACTTTCTTCTTTCTTCTGCGTCTCTTCGGTGTATCAACCTTGCCGTATATCTTGCCCATTTCTTATTCCTCCTGAGATTCTCTAAATGTGTCATCAAGCCTGTCTGCCATCTTTCTCTGCACTGACGGGTACAGGTGTGAGTATCTGTCCGTAATAGTTACAGTCTCATGCCCGAGACGATCTGCAATCTGTACCGGCGAGTATCCGAGTTCGACAAGAAGTGCACAGCATGAGTGCCTCAGATCGTGTATTCTAATTCTCTTCACTCCAGACTCCTTCGCCCCACGATCCATCTCGTGATGAAGAAATGACTTACTAAAAGGGAATAACCGGCTTGTATCATCAAGCCCGTATATTGAGTCAAAGTAATCTGCCATCTCATCACACAGGAACTGTGGCAGTTCTATGGTTCGATTACTCTTCTCGGTCTTAGGAGATGTGGTCATCTCCTCACCGTTTACAACCTGATATGTCTTGTTGATACGGAGAGTCCGTTTCTCAAGATCAAAGTCTTCTCTCGTGAGCGCCAGAAGTTCACCTGAGCGGATTCCCGTCCAATACAGAATCTGGAATGCATAATAGGACATTGGTTTACGCTTCATGGTTTCGATGAACTTCATATATTCATCCTTAGTCCAAAAGAGCATCTCCGGTCCGTGTTGCTTCCCCATCTTCTTGAATGCCTTACAAGGATTCTTCGGAAGATCGTAATACTTAACGGCATGGTTGAATATCGCAGTCAACTGATTGTTGATTGACCTAAGATATGTTGCCGAGTATCCTTTACCATCCGCATCCCTCAAATTAAGAATCTCATTCTGCCACTGGAGGATATGTGTGTTATTGATCTCTGAAAGACTTAGACCTTTAAAGTATGGCCTGATGTGCATGTTAATAAGCTGTGTCTTATTTGCATAAGTGCTTTTCTTTATCTGCGGCTTCATATCCTCCATATATGAGTCGACAAATGAGTCGAAGCTCATGTTGATGTCCTTTGAGGCCTTAGCAAGAAAGACATGCTCATACTCGAGAGCATCCTTCTTTGTATCGAATCCTCTCTTGATATGTCTCTTGCGCTCTCCTTTCCAGTCGGTGTAATAGCAGGAAACTTTCCATTTCCTGCCCTCGTAACCTTTACCGTTATCTTTATAAACTGCCATTAGTTCCACCTCCCTTAAGACAGGCTTCCTCATACCAGATGCGGTTCACCTTTCCGGAGACTACGATCGCTCTGGGATTTTCTTTCTTCATCTGTGCGTTAAGTTCCTTGATCACGTCGTATGCCTTAGCTCTGGATACGCCGAGATCAAACATTACTGTGTCTACTCCTATAAAAAGAGGTTCTTTTTCTTTATTCATAATCTTTACTCCTTCCTATCATCTTGTTATGCAGATATATTTTTGTATCGGTTGAATGGATAATACATCCATTAATATCGCCTGTCAATAGTTTTAGTCATCTTTTTGTGTCTGTTTTATATGTTTAGTCTTTCCTTTTATATCTGATGTGGTATAATAGGGGCATGATTTCTACACAATTGAGGTGCTTTCGGATATGAAATTAGGCAACAAGATCAGGAAATACAGGCTCCTTAACGATATGTCTCAGAAAGAACTGGGAATGAAGGTCGGATTCTCCGCTGCTACAGCCGATTCGAGAATGAGAAAGTATGAGAGCGACGCCATGGCACCTAAGGCTGATATCCGCTCCAAGATTGCAGAAGCCCTGAATATAGATCTTGAGGCTATATCAGATGTAGAGATATCTTCCTTTGCAGATATCATGTATGTCCTTTTCGAATTGGAAGAACAGTTTGGTCTTAAGATCGAAAAGAAGGATGGTAAGACATCCATAGTCTTCAACGATTCCGACAGGGATCTGGAGACATTAATAAGCTTCCTGACAGCATGGAAAGACAAAAAGGATGCTTTATCAGATGATCCGGAAGATGAGCGTGATTATGAGATATGGAAGTCTCACTTCGTAACTGATATTTATGATTGCTATGCCAAAAAAGAGGAAGAAGTAAGTAACTTCTACAAGAAGTCTGTATCTTCTTACAAGGGATCGTATGCTGAAACTACGTCAGATATCGTAAGACTGCTGAGAAAGATAGCAGAATCCGGGTTCTCCCTTTCCACAAGGACAAAGCATATATCTCAGGGCGTTCTGGCCAACGGATTTACATTCAAAGTTAATGAACTCCTGAATCCGCCGACAGAGGAAGCAAAGAAGCTTTTCGCTCAGTTCCTGGCTGAATTCAAGAATTGGGAGAAGTTAGGTGCAAAGACATTTACCGACATGCAGATGCCTGACGGATCGTTCTCTATTACATATTACATTGAAGTAAGTTCATTCAGCGTGATCGTTAATCTCATTAATAACTTTATAAGGCATTATGAGTGCAGAGAAGGTCAGAGCGAGTATGCAGTTGACGCCTTCGAGAGAAACTTCGAATCCGACCTAGAGACATACTGCAATAACATAAAAGACGAAATCAGATTATTCTCCCACTGACCCGAGTTTAAAACTTGGGAACATTTTGGGAACATAAAATAACGAAAGCCCCGTAGATTGGGGCTTTCCAAGGTTTATAGACTATTCGTACTCTATGTGCTCATCTATATATAGTTTCTTTCTCATTTGACTTACACAACATATAGTAGCTTTCATATATCAATTCCATCAAGTCTACCGATTATTATAGTTTATAGTAGACATTTTGTAGGCATACTATTAATATTTCAAGCTCGTGCGCCCCGAATACCCATAGACATTAACAGCAAAACCACTCCAACTAAAATGATTCCCATTTATCCTCTCGCTCTTCAAATATTCCTTCTGATCCAAATAATACAACATTCTCGCTATTAGGACGACGACTCTGTTCTAACTGTTCAACTTTAATAAAACACGGCATCTTAACTCCTGTTCCCGATACTATACATTCTCCTGGACCTAATACGGTTAACGAATCCATCGCATTTTGATCTAAAAATGCTACCGCTTTTCGTATTTTACTTAAGTCATTGGGATTAACCAATTTATGTATGAAGTAATTATGCATCTGCGAAACTATAGTTGAAGATATATCCGAGGGGCGTTGACTTGCAATCCATAAAAACAGACCGAATTTTCTCCCTTCCTTAATCGCTCTTTCAAATGTCTCAACTGTTACGCTTGTATGCTTAAGGTCCACTTCGTTTTCATATAGAAGATTATGAGCTTCATCCACCACTATATTTATAATGTCTGAAATCTTATTATCCCCTTTTTTCTCAATCTGATCGTGGAAGATGTGATTTACTATTATTGAAGGTATCAATTCCATCATATCTCGGTTTACATTCGCCAACTGTATTACCGCTATTTGTTTTCCGTTAAACAGGTCAGCGTTTTCCGCACAAAAAACCTTATCAAAATCCGCAAAAAGCTTTTCTGCCCTTCTTAACAAAGGAGATAGGAATTCATATTGAGTACCATAGCCTATATGTGTAGCAGCAGCAAAATACAATTTGAATAAGAAACAGTCTAGTTTATCATCTGGAATTTCCACATGTATACTATTCAAACATTCATCTACTTCGGCTGAACCCGTATTAACAAATAACGTTCTATTCCCTTTTTTGAAGAAAAACGTTTCACTCTTTACATACCAATACAGGTTTTGTAGTCCATCGATATAATCCCTCATATTGTATTGTATGGATCTTAACAGTTGTCGATTCCCTGTAACTATCATATCTCTGATCTGTTCTTCGTATTCTTCTTTTGTCTTTTTATCATGATAGGCCGTTTTTATCACCGGACGCTGAGTTGCTTCTGTCGCATTTAATAGAACACACCATTCATCCTCCTGCAACTTCGAATAATCCCAGGGTATTCTTTTTCCCGAATGAGTGCGTGTTGTAAGAGTATATAGTGTTTTATCTGATGCTTCACATATTGAATCTCCACCATACTCATTATTGACATCAATAATTAGCACCTTGCCACGACTTGTCCCCTCAAGCACCTTGGCATATACGTTAATTAATTTTGCAAGAGTATTACTTTTCCCACTTCCAGTATTTCCAAAAATCCCAATATGCGATGGAATTATGGCATTATAGTCGAAATAATATTGTTGCGTATTATCAAAGAGATTAGTTCCTAAAGAAAAACTACTAACTCCCTCACACTCATTTATTCTCTTAAATTCATCTGAATCTAGCAATTCTATACTGGCGGATACCATCGGAAGAATTCTCACACCTTGAATAAAATGATCCCCCTCAATATAGCCCTTTACTGCTAAGTCTATATAATAGCCAGTAAAAGATCCTTTGCTTTGTTGATCATAATACTCACCTGTAATCTGACAAATAATGGTATCTAATCCTACCCTTGTTTTTACATATGAATTAATCCTCGGCGAAATCACCGCGGTTCCATTTTCCACTATATACGGAGGTAGTAATTCGTATAGTTCAGCTCGAACAAATACACCTCTCACTTCTACGACCTTTCCAATTTCTCTCCCCATACTTTCTCCATATCTTGATAACACACCAAAGTTGTATCCTTTTTGTCATCATAATCATCTTGATCTCTAACAATTACATTTTCCTTATCTTCAAACGGAACATAATCATCTTCAGAATACTTATACCAATATAGTGTCAACCCACCATCTAAACAGTCCTGTAATATTTTGTTTATATGCTTATCCTTTCCTGAATAACCTATAACAAACAGTACCGTATTAGGTCTGCTTAGTTGCTCCTTCATATGAAATGCGACCTCAAAATAGTCATCATTTAAAATGTCCTTATATTTTTCTCTTCCTGGAATGATCGGCTTATCAAAGTCACCATGAAGTTTACTAACCATAAATGAGGGCACATACTTCTTCAAGATATAGTTATACCCAATAACATTTATTAATCCAGCTTTCGAGGAATTGTTGCTTGCAGAAATTGAATTATAAAGATATCCTAGTTTATTCAGTAGAGTTTCAACTATTGAATCGTAATTCAAAGTATATATATTTATCTGTTTCATACTTGGATTCCTGTTTTGAGCGTCATGTACAATCAGATATGTTTTCTTTAATAGTCTTTCTATATTCTTAATGGAAGCATTGCTCGTAAAGTTTTTATCATCCAATGCTACTTCATGATATTCGGCAAATTCATCAACAAATACCTTTTTTATAGACTCTCTCTTACATTCATCATTTATACAGTCGATGCCTGCTTCTAATCCACAAGCTACATCTATGCCTGACTTTTCAAGCATTTCTTTTGTTTTCAAAAAAGAACTAAGCTGCGGAAGAGCTGTACCATTTACACCTGCCCCAAACAAAAAACTAATGTGCGTTGATGATATTATATTTTTGTCAAAACCATCTCTTTTCATCATATCCATTGATAATCGCTCCTTACGCGACTCTCGCGTTTATCAATAATATTGTCTATACTCCTTCAAAAGCATCATTCAAATATTCTTGATTAACGCTTGAACCTGTTCATAAGCATCTCTTTTTACACGCTCAATTTCATCATTATCTTCTAAATCCATAAATGCAGCTACATCAACAGGACCAGAATGATTCGGAGAGCTAAACTTTTGTAAGAGTTTCTCTTTCATCTCTTGGATTAGCTTCACATCGCCACAATCTCTAAACATCTGTGCAAGTTCATTTACGCCATTTTCATAGTGCTTAAGCAAAAAGTAAATGTCATAAGCATCTTTGGGTTTTCCTCTGCCGAGTGCTGAGGTTTTCATGATAATATACGGAACGATAGCTACTACATTTACCCTTGCTGAATCAATCGCTCCATCAGGTCTTTTTGCTTGAACATTAATAACTTGCGGTTCAAATTCAAACGCATAATTACCACCAGTAGCTTTAAGTGCTTTTATTCCTTGAATGTGTTGACCTCTTTTTTCTTCACTTGTTCCTCCGTATTTACCGGCAAGAATATCTACATCAACATCATATTGAATACCATCTACGGTTACTTGTTTTACAAAGGTAAAGTATTTATCCGGATGCTCCGTATATCCGTTTTTCAGCAGTATTTTTGACATCGTCTGATAACCTGTATCTTTCAAATTCAAGTGATTGATCAAAACATCCACATCAACACTTCCAATATGCCCCTCATCTGGAAACATCAGATCTGGCACCCATCCCCCTACAATCCGAATATCATCTCGATATTCATCAAACAAATTGACCAATTCAATCAGGATTCTGTGTGCAGCCTCTTTCTGCCCCACATTGTAATCACGACTGCTTCTCAATTCTTCGTCACGCATTATTTCTTAATCTCCTTGTAAAATATGCTTTCAGCCATTTCCTCTCCTCTTCCCTTTAGCTGCATACAGTCTAAATATATCTGTACGGGAGAAGCAACTCTGCTATTATTAATTACTTTACAGTTAGAAAAGACCTCGTCGCTATCAGCGATATATATGGCTATATTTGAACCGGAATCCACAACTTTACAACCAGTACTACTAATGAATTCATTAATATTCTTTCGCTCGACCCATACATGTACTTTCGAGTATCTTACTACAGGCGAATACCTTACACCACCGGAAAACCCGGTAAGACAAACATTGATACCAGTATCCCGGTAAGCCTCATAACACTTTTGTTCAAACAGAGATAGATTATCAAGTGTATAACAGTTTATGGTTTCAGGAATGCTATATGCCTCGCTCCACGACTTCATAAGTGATTCAGGATCGGTAACAAAAAAACCATCAGAATCTGCATCAGCCCATATATGATTACATAAATATGTTTTCACTCTGGAAACCAGACCTATACTGCATTTAACTCTTTCAGATAAATCTTTGATCTTCCATTTTATAGAAACGTCGTTCAATAATTCACGAAGAATCAACGATGTCATTTTAGAAGAATTCTTAAATAATGATTTAGCCTGATTATCCGCAGGATACTTATTGGGATAGCCTCTGAAAAAAATATATACATATTCGAACAATATTCTGCAATTCAATGATAGATCACAATAACCGACGCCTTTATCCATACAGATCTTTGCTGCGTCCTCACTAATATATGGCGCCATAATGATCCTATAATCATCTGATGGATTAGTCTCAAGCACGTTTACTACATTCTTCGGAAAAGCATGATCCAACCAAAGTATTCTTATCTCTTTTTGAGAATTGTCATCCATAATAAAAGAAATAGCAAATCCATCTTTATAGCGTTCTTTAATACTGATAGCCTCTATACTTGGGATATCAGATAGTATGTTTTCAATTACGGATTCAGCTGTGTATATCAGCGATTTCACTAAATCACCTCGATTCAATATATTATTGAAATGTATATTATCAGTGAATCATCATGTGTTCAAGACCTATAATAAACAAAAACTTTTGTCAATATGATTTATTATGTTTAATACTTCTTGAAACCGATGCCTTTCGCTAAGTCAAAATTAATCCTAAACGATTTTGTATAGGTGATCTTATACTATTTGATTCAGTTTCCGTTCTGGTATACTGAGTCCACAGGGTATCCAAACTACAGTTAACTCCAATTATAATTCTATGTATTGTCCTTATTTCTCTAAAGTCATTAGCAGCTCATCTACTTTGTCAAGCAATAATTGAGATGGATCTTGTTGATTCATTTTTAACTGACACATGTTTTTTAAATCATCTACCGTTATAATCAGTAATAACTTTCCATTTTCTCTCAAACTCCCCTTTGTTGCCCATAAAGAATTCTCATCAAAACCATTCTTGGCAACAATAATAGCCACACTTCGAAGGGCTTTTCTATATAAATATCGTTCAGTTGTATATATCTCCTTTTGAGTTATTTTGTTTTCATAGTTCTTAAATTCGAAAATGATATATTTTGAATTGAAATAGTGCTCCATCATTAACCAAAAAGTTTTTTCAGTATTATCTTTAATTCGACACAGTAAATCAAATCTATATAAGTCTTTATTTGAAAACGGCTGTTTGCTCCACAAAGATAAATCATCGGCAAAAATAAACCTAAGCATATCAAAACACGCTTCTTCATATTTAGAGGCATGTTCTCTTCCGGCTAAACAATCATCGATATTCCTAATAAGCGTATGTCCATTATCATTATGCTCGATCCACCCTAACCCAAGCTCATCCTCAACTAATAATACTTGATCTATAGAAAAAGGTAGAATTGATATGAGTTCTTCCTGAAGATTTGTTCCCTGAGTTGCAAATAAAATATTCGACAAATCTAATATCACTACGGTTTTATATTTGTCTTTGATTTCACGTCTATAATCATCAGGAACAGTTGCAAAAACCATTAGCACTGGAATTATATTATTTTTACTATCAATACCGGCTAAGTGCTTTAACGATTTCTCTAAAGCAGAATAATTCCTATATATCAACGAAGTTGTCGCCTTTACTTCAACACAATAAGCCTTATTATCATTATTTACAACAAAATCAAAACCTATGTTAGTATTACAATTTTGTTCAAGTTTATAACCAGAACCCTCAAAAATTCTTACAGCAATTGATTCAAGTAACATGCCTAATGAAGTTGCCTTAATTTGACTCATATTAACTTACCTCATAATTCACAGACTCTGCATTCCGTTAATCATAATCCGATAACTCTAATATAATCTTTTAATTTATCGACTATAGTATCTTAAGAAAAATAGAAATCTACGAAAACCCATTGTAAAATACTCAGAACATATGGGATTCTCATGCGACAAAACATGCAACTAAATAGTATAGCCGTAAGCAATAGGCGTCAAAAACCAAACACCGAGAACTCTTCTTTCTGCGCCTTCCTTACCATCGACACCAGAGCCTTGATCATGACTTCTTTCTGATAGTCCGTCATAGAGTTGATCAATCTCGTCATTTCTTCATCGTTCTCAGCATTCAGAACAGCCATTCCAATTTCTTTCGCATTCATTTTCTTATCCTCCTAGCATTTGCTGAATTCTAATAACCTTATTAACGTTTACTATAACACATCGACTACAATACACTCTTGGTTTAATATCTCGTCCTGTCCACACAATATTAGATAACTATATTTTCCTTATATCAGACCTGTTGGTACGGCGTATCATAAAGAAGCATGCAGGATTGCCGACATCGAAAAGCACATTCCACCCCATAGGTATTGTCATACCTTTACTACCAACTAACTTGCTGCAGATGTCGGCATCAGATGCATTAATGAATTCTTGGGACACAGTTCTTGGCCATTACCCAAAACTATACGCATACAACAATTTATAAGCACCGAGGAATTCTCGGCACTATCAATCCTCAAATAACAATATATTTGATAAATAAGGATTATACCTATACACAAAAAGGGAATATTGTAAAATGCAAACACTTTAATTAATTATAAATATTCACTCAATATTCTGACCACTGTATCGTACCAATCTCTTGATACATTTCCATATTCATAATGAACTTTTGCATCATTGATCACTCCATTAAAATCCAACATTCTATAATGTTCAGGATCACTGCAAATATCGTCTATTACATCAATTGAATACTTAACTGTATATCCATTCCATGCCATGTATATCATGCCTCCTTTATCAATATGCTCACTCTCATTGCCTATATTAATATTTCATTTCAAACTAACTATCATTCACTCCTAATGAGAATAATATGGTTTTGTTTTCAATAATGGGTGCAACAAATATATGGTCAAGAACATGCTGCTTATCTACTTTATTACACTCAATTTGACATGCATTAATGAACTTGTTTTTTACCTCTTCTTTGTCAGAATTACTATGACTATATATTATTAGCTCACTACCATTATTCAGTAATGAATCATATATATTCTTCCACCACCAACTATCTGTTATCCCAAGCGAAGCTCCATAAATTACGAACAGCTCTGTATTATCAAAATAAGACTGATATTTCTGATCATTCTGAGCCCAATAAGATTTTACAAGTCTCTTTGCAAACCTATTTTTCTTATACTTGTCACTCTCAACCCCAAACAGCATTGATCGGGGAATGTTTTGGAACCCATGCGGATGAATAATGTCTTGCATTAGGAAGGTGGACCAAACTGTATTCTGATTAATCCCATTATTACTATACCCATTAGGATCAGGATAAAATTTAAAGTTTGTGTCCACAGTTCTATATGGATGCGGTTCAAATTGTTTTCTATCCATATAGATGTAGTTATCTAATAATGATGTATAGTTAAAATTGACAAACAAATAGTTAAACATATGATAATGATCCGTTTTCAGCGGAAACCGCATTCTCAAATAATCCTCTTTATCCAAGTCACCTAGAAATGATGTTAATGTTTTTCTCCCCCACTTGTATGTTTCAGTATCATTATTCAACTTTATAGATATATCCGGTGTAATAACATCATTCAGAAACAACAAAAAATATGACTGTATTTCTTGTAACGCTTTCTCTAATACATCGGCAGAATAACTATCGTTCAGTAATTCAAATAACGAATTCTCAAAATCACTCCAATTCTCTTTTCCTGTCTCCCTATCTTTAGTCATCTTACTAAACAAAAGATTGTCTTTGCTTATCCCGCGGTATTGCAAAAAATCATAAAACACTCTATACGATGGAACAAGATTGTCTTTACGATATTTCTTCAAAACTGAAATATCAAATCCGTTCCCAACTATAACCATAATATTGTGTTGCTGTTCTATACCACGAATCCTGTCTTCTGCAATATAATCTTTATACATTATGTTATCTCCCTACAATTTATAATTCTTCACAATATCTCTGCATTTCCCCATAAAGAGAAACTAGTAACAATATTAAATTCATACATAGTTTGTTAACAATTCGCCTGTAACTGCATTTACAACAATTGCCCGTCTTTGCATTGATCTCAAATCCCCTTCGCCACCATTAATATGACAATAGAAGAACCAATAGGGATAAAGCATATAGTCATCATTAGAAAAATCATGCTCGGTAATATATACTAATTCAGCAGCATATACATATGTCTTATTATTAACAAACCATGTATCATTAGCGATAGATAATAATTCTGGTTCTATAGTTGCGAGTGCATCCTCAAAAGATATGATATGACAATCTCTATAAACTATTTCATACTGTTCTTCATTTAAAGTTGCAATCTCATATATATTATTTCCATCATAATACATCTGAGGGAAATAACTCAATATCTGTTCGTTTAGATTCCCGTTATCATCAACAACACTAATGGAACAATCCATGTCGTACGCTACACCTATAGGTATACCATCGATGCTTTCACGAATTAGATAAATATCAATATCTCTATTAACAACTACATCTATTATCATTCGATTATGATCATCATCTAACCCATATATCTGATATAAATCTGATGTAACTGCTGGCAGACTCCGACATATAACATAGTCCCCAAAATCAGTATCAGGATACAATGCTTCTAGTTTCTCCTCTACCCCGACACTATCAACAGATAATAACTGTAGAGATTGATTATACTCATAAGCTTCTTCAACCCCCCACGGTTCTACATCAACACTATAAGTATCACCATGTACTATCTGCAATGTATCTAAAAAAGCATTTTGCCATTCTTCGCAATTAAGATATTCAAAATTGCTATTATTCCACAAAGGTCTATATACATTGAGTGTCTCAATGTCATATCCATTTAACACCTGCCCATCAATAACTATTGACTCATCATATTCTGGAATTACACCAGAAAAGTGTAAAGTTGAATGATCATATACAAATTCCAATTCATGCAAATCAGATTGTTCCGTTGGATTATTAACAGTAGTTTCCCCTGTATAATCAATTATAGATTCATCTTCAGTATTTGAATCATTAGCATGCAAACAGGAAGTTATCAACAAACCTATTAGTATAGAAACAACTATTCTCGCCTTCATCTCCGACCTCTTTAGTAATAAACTTCTTCAACATAAAGATTCAATCGAGAGTATAGCGATTCTGCTATTGCTTCCTCCGGTTTACCTTGAAGGTAATATGAATTGATTTCATCACAAATCAAATTGTATAGCCCCCAATCATAAGAAACTATTGAATCTATACTTTCTACCATGCTACAGTAATCTTCAATTATCCAATCACATATGGGTTCTCTCCCATTAACAATACTCTGCCAAATACGATCATCTGAAGGAACCAGATTCGGATCCGAAGCATAATTACATAGACACATATATGCGTCATTCATAACTGGATTTTTATTCTCGCTTATCTCGACCTGCTGAACCACATCGGAAAACATATACCGAATAAAAGTCCAACATTCATCCTGATAATCGGAATCGGCAGAAATAGCAACAAGACCATCTGGCTCAGCGGCATGGGTTGCACTATATACAGACGGGAAACCTAAGTATACATATCTTTCGTTATATTGATTTTCTATATTTGCTAATTCATAAATATTATTCAAAAATCTTCTGCATTTTAAGTACTCTCCATAATGAATACTATCCATATCAGCAATGGTATTTCCCCAAGAATTACATGAAATTCCATTATCTATAGAATAATGTACTATACTAAGCAATTCTTCTTCTGAGAGAAAGTCATTATCACCACTGTTATCTAGTATTGAGTTTACTGAATATCTAAGGATTTGATCTGCAATCTCGGATGACTGTATATCGCCCTGTATTGATATATCCATAAGCTGAGATAATTCACTTATTTCTTGATATGTAACATCAGAATCACAACCATAAACCCGCCTTAAACCAAAATCTCCATTAAAGATAAACGCAGGAAATATCTCGTAGCAAACACCCCCGTTGCATACTGTATCTCGTATGGATGGAATCATTTCTGATAAGTCAAACTCTGAATCAGCTTCAATAAATGGAAGCATATCCGCTAACATTCCAGTTTGAAACATATAACGATAATCGAAACTTAAGCCATAATATACATCCGGGGCATTTCCATTATTAAAGTATTGTATCAAAGACGCTGTTTGCTCTTGCGCTTCTATACCGGTAGTATATGGAAATCTGTAGCCATACTCATCGAGAAATACTCTATATGAATCTTGAGATGTGTTGTATAAATAAACTGCCCACTTAAGCGCCAACGATGTCTCAACACCATACCCACCAACAGTTAGTATTGTTCGATTTGAATACTCCTCTTCTGGCCTGTTTTCAAACACAATCAACTCTATCTCGCCATCAGTATAGGTGTATATTACTCCGAACTTATCTTCACCATAAGAAACATACTGTTCTACCTTGAGCCTTTTGGATGAGGGTTTTACATCGACATAGTTCCATTCAGTAATTGGCATCAAATCCACCGAATCAACATCAAAACGATAAATACCATTATATGTAAAAAACAATCCGTTCTCTATACGGTCCAAAGGAGCATCAACTACATACGAATCTATTATCTTGTCATAACAGCCGTTCTCAAAATCTATTGAATAGACATCAAACCCAACACCGGAATATGCAACTAAATACGCCTTATCGCCATCACAAAAAAACGGACTACTGTAATACAAGCCGGCAATCCCCTCTAAAGAAACACACCCCACCATATTTCCATTAGATTCATAACTAATAATCTCTTCATCAGTCAACTTTACATAACCAGCTTTATACGAATAAAGACCAATAATATAATCTTCAGAGTATTCCTCATTAAGAATGGTTCCATCTTCTATACTAATTTCATATAACTTGCTTGACTCAGTGTTATAACAGATTAAGTGTTCATTAACTATAACTTGACTAGATGTGCTTCTACATTCGATCGGAATATCGATTATTCGCGAAACCAAATTATCTTCAGAAACAGAATAGAGCTTATAGTAATCATCCGCAAACATATAATCATCCGCTTTATGCCCCATTATTGTCAGATAATAATATCCTTCGCTATATATGTATGAACATACTGTTTGTTCATAGCCTTCTTCAGCCTCTATAGAAACTGAATCACAAGTATACCAATAATCACCAGTGCTAAGACTGGAATCTGAATGCCAACACCCACTTAGAACACAGCACACAAATGTGGTTGATATGATAAGTGCCTCAATACGCCTAAACACAAAATCCTCCAATAATAAAACCTGCTATTCAATACAAATCGAATAGCAGGTTTAACTCAGATAATTACAAAGTAAATACTATTGAAATGGTTACATTTCTTCCAGTCTGATTATATAGCTTAATAGAGTGTCCTCCGCTATATGCTGTGTAAAAGCTGCCATTACCACTGTTAGAATTAATCGTACACATTGTTACAGACTCATATGTATTACCCTGGTTATAATCACATTTTGCCGTTAGACCACTATAAATATGTGCTCCTGATGGCATTCCATCATACTGGATAAATGAAACCGAATAGGTAAAATTATATGTACCTGCATATCCAGAGAACGATCCTACTGTAGAGTTTCCGCCGGATGGTATATATACAGAAGCGTTACTAACAGAAGCATATCCCATAAGCAATACCACACACATGATAACGGACACCATACTTTTCAGTAATTTACTCTTCATTTGTTATTCCTCCTATATGTTTATTTGCAATACGAAAAACTATCTACCACATTGGTCTACACCTCAACATACTACTCAAAACAAATCCTCACTTCTTAGGTCTCTTAGGCTGATAGAAGAATATCTGACATTCCGGCGGTAAGCCGTATATCTTCTGATTCAAGCGCTGCTTAAGAGCATCTTTAATCTTTTCCTTCATGCGTCGTCACCTCCTGTCCTGATAATTTAGCTACAATCATGCTTATAGCATTGACTGTAATACCCATAGACATATAGAAAACGTATTCACTTCTGACATGCATCAGCATTGCCAAAAGGATGACGGATAATTCAAAGGTAACTACTAATCTAGCTTTTCTTTTGTTGAGAGCCAACTCACGTTCGTTTAGATCAAGATTCGGATGATTAACTGTCCCAAATATCAATATTATTAAGGAAGATAACATGTGTACCCCCCCCACAAAAATAATTTATATTATCAAACAAGGCCGTTTTTACTATTACTATCACAAAAAGTGTTATTGCAGATAACAAGAGGCACCTTAATTGAGTGCTACAATGAAATCCGCCTGAATACTTACGAAGCATCGAATAAAAAACATAAAATACCATAAGACCAGGAAATGAATCCGTAATTACAGCAACAATCACTGTCAAAAAGCAACCGATAACTTTAAGGATGCCGTTTTCAAAATAGTATGCAGCAAAATCTATATCATCAAAATCTATCAATTGATGATTGAACAATATATATGCAGTCCTGAGCGATAATCTGTGTATCACAATACGGCATTCCCTCTCTTAAGTCTTAAGAAAGGGATAACACGCGCCAACAAAAATGACTATACGAATAGCGTGAGTTGTATACTTTTGTGACGTGAGTTGTATGTTTTACTTCGCCATCGGTATGATAACTGATATTCTGAACAGATTGTTATCGGTATCAATCGAGCAATCACCGTTATACTTCTGTGCGATCGCCTTGATATTTAACAACCCATAACCGTGACCTTCACTTTTCTTATCTGACTTTATACCTTTTTCATCAGATAAAATCTTTCCTGAATAGTAATTCTCACAAGCTACATTAAACAAACCATCATTAACCGAAGCCTTAAAACGTATATGCCGTTTATGAACATCACTTTTTATAGATGCTTCAATAGCGTTATCTAGTATGTTCGCGATAATTGATACCACATCTACATCTGGTAGATTAATTTGAGATAAGTCTGACAGAGCATAATTTAGCGGTATATCATTGCGACGAGCCTCATTATACTTAGTATTAATCAGGGCATTGATCACCGCATTACCACAATCAAAAACATCCATACTGCTCTCTGTAACATCAAGATGCTCCGACAAGAACTGATACAGCCTGTCATTACCCGCATCCTGTGCCATCGAAGCTGCAGTTGATAGTAGTTTAATAGTGTCGTGCTCCTTAGCTTTATGAATCTCACGATCCTTTGCTAACTGATCATAGAGTTGATTGGTTGATCTTGCACGTTCAGAAATAACTTGACTCTCCCTTAATAAAGATTCTTTTCGAGCAAGATCACGCACAAGATAATACTGACAAACATTAATTAAGAGAATACCCAAGACCATCAGATTTAATACATTTATCTGTAATTCATTAATGTCATTATTGAAAGCATTAAATATACCTATTACTATCCCTATCGTCATCAATGGCAAAACCATAATCTGAAGCCACTCTCCGGTCCTTAAGAATCCAAAGTCGTCATTCTTCGTGACACGGCTCAATATAATAATCACTGTAAATATAATGATCTGACTGAATATACCACCTATAAAATACAAAGCCGTATTCTGGATAGTTTTCAAGTTGTTGGTTCCAACTGTCATTTCAAGACTCAATAACACTACAAGTTCCGAGACAGCTCCCAGCCCCATAAATGCAATCTGAGTAGTTATCAATCTAATAATTGATGATTCAAATAGAATAAATGCAAATAAACAATTCAAAACCAGCGTTACCGCTATCTTAATTCCCGGATATCCTGCTAATATATTAACTAGAATATTGTCTAACACTATCCATAACAAAAACAATAATAATCTATTCATATTATTGGAAAGACTCTTCTTAAGAAACACACCTGAGAAAAGGTATGCCATTAGAACGTACATACTGTTGTTTATAATGTCATATATAATTGAACTCATAGTGAAAACTCTGTATACATCTGGTATTTCTGCTTAACAGTCTTATACAAATCGCGCGAAATGTTTATTTCCCAATCAGGATCCAACACTATATAGTTTTTCTTTATATCCTTAATAAATGTTGGATTGACTATACATCCCCTGTGTATCAATATGAAATCATACTTCATCATGTTTTCTGCAACATCTGTGAACTTTGCTCTTACACTATAGCCATGACTCCTATTCAGATAATACGTGACGAAGTGATTATCGGATTCCACGCACATTATGTTGATCACATTTATTCTATATGAGCCTGAACTTGTTTTTAATAGTATCTCGCGATTTTTCTTTATCAAATCTGGGATCAATGAATCCAGTATTGCTGTTAGATTTCTTTCAAAGAAATCGTCTTTCAAAATATACCCTATAGCTTTAACAAAATAGCCTTCGGGAGAAAACTTTATATGCGATGATGCAAACAACACACGGATCTCGTTGTTATCCACACGTATTTTCCGGGCTACATCCATTCCGTTTATTCCACTCATGAGTATATCAAGCACAAGAAGATCACATTTCTTGAGAGATGACGTATCAGACAATAACGACTCTCCAGAATGATATTCTAAGAATTCGCATGATGTGCCATGCCTTAGGCAAATCTCGCTTATTACTCGCTTCGCCTTCTCTAGAAAGAAGGTATCGTCGTCACATATTGCTATTCTTATCACAATTCCCTCTTATTAATTCGTACTACAATTGCACTATTAAAACAATCTACTAAAATACTCGACCCAATAATCATTAATTACAACCAAGAGAAGAAAAATTGTAAGTATTGAATAAATCTCTTCACAATGGCAATTCTTACCCATAATTTTATAAAAGACGAGTGAACCTACAACCATTATAACTACAGAAACTGCGATTCTAGTAATTATTTGAATATATATCTTACGGATTCTT
>JAEEGL010982234.1_pt1 | contig 25050 bp, 27 predicted proteins | sample 9134231 | NCBI WGS metagenome assembly JAEEGL01 (sample SAMN16246548, study PRJNA631951) | gut metagenome | biome: gut microbiome; feature: rumen; material: fiber-attached | host: Bos | place: Iran: Karaj | collected 2018-10 | reverse complement strand
TATTACCCTGTGATGACCCGGAGTTTTCTAATTTTACTAAATATTTTGCAAGCCATTTTGAGGAGCTCGGTTTGAAGAAACTTATTTCAACCAGCTACGCTCCGAAAGCTAAAAGAGATAAATACGGAATTAATTATCAGCTTACTCTCGAAGATGCTATTGACGATAACGAAAAAGAAAAGATGGATACACATGGTCGTATCTTTATCCTGGATGAAGACCACAATAAAGACGGTATTATTAATATAGATGACCTGAAGTGGGAATACTTAGAAGGAGATGGGGACTTCAGAAGCGATGAGGTAAAGAAGTTGAGAGATGAAGCGAACTTTATAGTCACGAACCCTCCATTTTCGTTATTCAGGGAGTTTTTAAAATGGATATTTGACGGTAAAGATAAAAAATTTTTAATAATAGGAAACCAAAATGCTATAACTTACAAAGAGGTTTTTCCATACATACGGAATGGCGAAATGTGGCTCGGGAACCGTTTTAACCAACGGGTTGGTGGAAAAAATATGACGTTTAACGTTCCAGACGACTATCCTATGATAGGAACAGAGTGTTTTATCGGTCCGGACGAGAAAAAATATATAGCTGTTGCAGGTACCGGATGGTTTACTAATATAGACCACGGTCGTAGACACCAGCCACTTAAACTAATGACAATGGCTGATAACTTGAAGTTCAGTAAACATAAGGAAATTAGAAAAAACGGCTATCCAAAGTATGATAATTATGATGCTATTGATGTGAGTTTTACAGATGCCATTCCATCAGACTATGATGGTGTTATGGGCGTGCCAATTAGTTTTCTTTCAAAGCATTGCCCAGACCAATTCGAAATAGTTGCTTTCCGTAAAGGCGAGGATGGTAAGGACCTCGTCTTTACGAGAGAGAGAGAGAGAGAGAGAGAGAGAGAGTTCAGCCTTACTTCAGAATTCTCATCAGACGAAAGCAAACTGGCCTCCTCAGTTCTACGTGAACAGGCAAAAGAAATTCTTCAGAATTCTAATTCGAAAGAAGTCAGTTTAATAGATATATTATATCCGCCTTCGATGACAATAAATGGGCTTATGAACAGTCCAAAAGACACCACGGTTAATGGTAAAAGTAAATACGCAAGAATACTAATAAAGAAGGTTAATAATGAATACTGAAACAATTTCCTTGTTAGCTTTAATAATGTCTATCACATCAGTGATAACAAACATTATACACAACCACAAAAAACAAGCACTTGATATCAAAGCTCGCGAGCCTGTGATATCAGCCTTCTTAGAAATAAAAAACAACGCTTTGTTTTTAACTCTTCAAAACAATGGGTTATCTGTTGCAGATAACATTATGATAGATGACTTAACAAGGCATATTGTAGACATTGAAAGCTGCTTAAAAATAAACCAAAACGAAACCATAAAAATATACCCATCAGAAAAATACACATTACTAATTCAAGAGTTAAATTCAACAATATTAAATAATAATTTTAATTTAGATAAAATAAGCGTTAGTTTTAATTTAGAATACACATCAGTAAACACTGGTAAAAAATATACAGACAATAGACTAATTAATACGTTTGGTGTTAATTTCAATAATGTCAACGAAGGTATAAAAGAAATGCACGGTGTATTATCTGAAATATCGCTAAGTGGAAACCGCTTAGCAAATTATTTCAACGGAAATTGGTTACTGCCAAGCGACAGAATACTTCAACCACCTCACAGAACATTTCAAGATGACATTAATAAATATTTTAAGCACGAAAGTGATGATAAAAAATGAAAACGACATTAATAACCACATGGACAATTGAAGATATATGTAAAGGGTTCGTGTATAATGAGCTCGAAGGTAAAGGCCTGTTCGGCATGAACGGTAAGCTTACGATACAGCCGGAGTATCAGCGAAATTATATTTACGCCGACGGCAAGAAGGATAAAGCAGTCATTCATTCAGTCCTTCAAGGATATCCTCTCGGGCTCATTTATTTCAACAAGGTTGAAGATAAAAAGAGTTCAGACGGATACAGATACGAAATTTTGGACGGTCAACAGAGAATTACGTCCATCGGAAGATATATCACAGGGAAATTTGATATCCAGGATGAAAATGGAAATGTCATGAGTTTTGCCGGTCTGGATGACGCCACAAAAGAACTTATTAATAAAACCACGCTTACCATCTATATCTGCGAGGGAAGCGAAAAAGAAATAAAAGAATGGTTTAAAGTTATTAATATAGCTGGTATCCCGCTTAACAACCAGGAACTTCTGAACGCTGTATATTCAGGACCGTTTATTACTGCTGCCAAAGCAGAGTTCAGTAATAGCCAGAATTCAAACATTCAGAAATGGAGTCACTATATATCAGGAGATGTAAAAAGACAGCTTCTCTTGGAAACTGCCTTGAAATGGGTAAGTAAAGATAATATTGAAAAATATATGAGTGACCACAGGTCAAACAATGATATATCAGAACTTAAAACATATTTTGACGCGGTTATTAATTGGGTCTCCGTCACATTTCCATTCACTCACTCATCCATGAAGTCAGTTGACTGGGGTGAATTATATGAAAAATACCATAATAGCCCGTATAACCCTGATGATGTGGGGGAGAAGATGAATGAATTACTGAGTGATGAGTCAGTCAATAACAAAAAAGGAATTTATGAATATATTCTGGGCGGATGCAGCGATGCACAACTGTTGGATATCAGACTGTTTGATGAAAAAACAAAAACCGCTGCATATATAAAACAAACACAGAATGCGGAAGCTAAAGGTATGTCGAATTGTCCATACTGTGCCATGGATGATAACGATGGTATTAATAAAAAAATATATAAGCAGTCAGAGATGGAAGCTGACCACGTGACTGCTTGGAGTAAAGGCGGTTCTACCGATATAAGTAATTGCCAAATGCTCTGTAAGAACCATAACCGGGCAAAAGGGAACAGGTAAGGAGGTAACCGTATGTCTTTTATAGCTTTGAAATGCCCTAGTTGCGGAGCAGATATAAATTTAGACAGTAACCGTGAATTTGGGTTTTGTTCTTATTGCGGCACGAAAATTGTTCAAGATAAACAAGTTGTCGAAAAGCATGTTATTTACGACCATTCCAAAGATGTTATTAATAATATAAATATGGGCCACAAATACTTTGCTGACCATCAATGGAAAAAGGCATACCAGTGTTTTGAAAAGGCTCTAAAGTGGGACTCTAAAAACGGAGACGCAAACAAAATGTTTAATCTGCTTGTGCAACGCAAAAATAGTCCTAATGTCTATCTCAGTTTAACCGGAGGCTTTATTACATCATACAAAATAAGAATAGATAATTTATATGACTATAAGTTAACTCCTGGAGCACGAATAAATTTGAGTCTTGATAAGGGCAAACATACTATGGTTCTTCAAAAGGGAGACATGATGTCCAGTTTATGTTTTAGTCTTAAAGATGAATTTGATAAAGTAAGAATTGACTTTATTGTACCATCTCTGTCTAAAAAACAGCTAAAATTTCATATGGAAAACGTTTAAGAAACAAAAGGGGTAATAGGGGAATGAAGTATCCATTCATTTACTCACTTAGTTATAATTATTATTAATAAAGATATAAAGAAGGTATTTTATGTTGTTTCATTCAAATATCTCAGAACATCCAAACTTACAAGAACTTGCAGAAACATTCAAGAGTTTCTGTCTCGAATTTTTAAATATAGAACCTAAAAACCATAAAATTATATGCTTGTCCTTATCGGATACCGGTTATTACTGTCATGACGATAGAAATATACGAATATCTACAAATATTGAAAGTTCAACAGAGTTTGTACTTACTATATTTCATGAGTGTCGGCACTGTTATCAATATTCAAACTTGCCATTTTATTATAAAAAACAAATAAATCATGGCCATTCATTAATTGGTGTAGATAGTTATGAATATTTTGATAATACATGTCATAATTTATTCGAACTTAGCAAAAATATTGGTTTATCGTGTAATATCCCGGAAAACGACTTGTCTGAAATTGATGCAGAGTTGTTCGCACGGTTATTATTTAATACTGTTTTTAATAAGTCTCTCGACCTCAATATAGAGTTCGTTCCTTGCGAGCTAACAATAAATTCAAAGAAATATTTAAACAACTGGTTTAGCAAAAAAGATAATTCTATAATAATTAAAAATTTAGTTGACAAGTATAATATAAACGAAACATTCAGACAGATTGAACAATTATTTCTTTCAAAAAACAGTAAATAAAGGTACGAGGGAATATAAAGACAGGGTTATTAAGAAAACAAAGAAAGTGATATTGTTATGTTCGTAGGATATGATAAAGACTCAGAACAATTAATATACATAAACGACGCTCTAAATACTAAGGACCATACTTTTATATGTCCGGTATGTGGCGGCGAATTAATTATAAAGAACGGTGATATAAATGCTGCTCATTTTGCACATAAAGACCTGCAAGATTGCGACACGTTCACCGCTGACATGAGTGAGTGGCACAAAGAATGGCAAGAACGTTTTCCGTTAGAAAACAGAGAGGTCGTTTTATCGTTAGACATCGATGAGTTTGAATACTTTAGCGAAAGCAGAAACTACAGTTTTAGTCACTTAAAGCAGTCTGATGCATCCGAAAAGCGTCATTATTATATATCCACATATGTATATTTGCCTGAAGAAAAAAGGCGCATTTTGCATATAAGTCACAGAGCAGATATTCTCATCAATAATTGTGTAATTGAATTTCAAAACAGTCCAATTTCAAAAGCTGAATTTAATGAGCGAAATTGGTTCTACAATAAATGTGGTTATAGAGTAATTTGGATTTTTAATTTAAGTGAAAAAAGTAAAAATTTTTATATTAGCCGAGAGACAAAAAAAGATAACAAAAAGCAACTGCATTATAGATGGAATTGGGCGTATAAAATGTTTGCTGACTTTTGTCCACAACATCATAAAGCCGTTTTCAACAATGGCACTTGGATAAATAGTGATATTATGCTTTTGTTTCAGTTTGATGAAAACCAAATTGAAAAAGTAATATGGGCTTATTATAACGAAGAACGCGACGAAACATATTATAGACGCCACATCACAGAACCATTTCACTCAAAACAAGAAGTAATTATCCGCATCACTTTTTCCAAAATATAGCTTACTTATTGGTGTATAAATTGAAATAATATTGAAAACGGGATAGAAAGAAGAATAAATAATTTGGAAAATAATTGTGTACAAGAAGCACCAAATTCACAAGATTTTATAGAAACAATTAAGAATTTTTGCCTTGAGATACTTGATATTGACGGGCTAAATTATATTATATGCTTCGATTCAACTTTATCTGATGATATTCTTGGAATTTGTAGACAAGGGGAAAATTTAATTCGGCTTAATCCTCGCGTCAACAATAAATATTCATTAATCAAAACAATTTTTCATGAATGCCGGCATTATTATCAGTTTAATATTGAGAAAAAAGTGTTTTTTCAAAAACATTACGGTATTGATGATAATATTGGTGTAGATTCTTTTGATTATTTAAATTGGGTTTTTGATAAAATTGTTTTATCTGACGAATATGAACAAATGACAGATGAGGATAAAGGTAAGCTGCATGTCGAAGTGGATGCTGAAGTATTTTCTGCCTTATTGTTGAATCATTGCTTTAATAAGGATGTAGGTATAGGAATTATTGATGAAGAGCATAAAGATTTGGTATCGTTTTCTCTTCAATATTATATCGAATGGTTTAACGACGAAAGTAGAAAAGACAAAATAAACAAGTTGCTTAATTTTTATCGATTAAACGAAATTTCCTTTATTGCTACATCAAAACAAAAAATGGAGTTTAAAATCGTGGAAAGAAATATGATAGATAAAAATGTCATCGTTTAATCCTCCCCACTTAATAAGTCACACTTTTACCAACAGACAGATAAAGCCGGCGCCTGCAATAATGGGTGCATGTCGCGGACATTTAAGTCCGCATGAATTGAAACAAGTTTTTAAGGAAACGTTTAATCCATCTTGCATATTATATTCATAAAAAAGTAAAGGAGTAATTTTATGAAAAAATCAATTAGACTTATCGCACTAATTTTAGTCATCTCTATTTTTTCATTTTGTGCCATAGGAAGTGGCTCAAACAATGACGATGAGAAGACGACAAACAACGCCCCCATTTCAGAAGCTGTGATAGATAACGCAACATCACAGGAAATGACAGCTGAAAACACGATAAAAAGATACACGTTAGGCGACACGTTTGTGTTTAATGATATAGAGTACACTATTGGCTCTTCTGTATCTTTTACTTCAGTTAATAATGAGTTTTCAGAGCATAACGGAAAGCCAGTGGTTAGAGTTCCTGTTTCTGTTAAAAATGTCGGTACAGAAACCAAGGGTCCAAACTTTCTTGACACGACATTTTATGGCTCCAAAGGAACAAATGCTGACGATGTAGGAGCTTATTTTGATGATGCTGTCGATGAAATGGGCGACATGAGACCAGGAGCAACATTAGAAGGTGCATATTATGTTCTTTATGATGGGGACGGAGTATACGGAATAGACTATGACGACTGGATTAGTGAAAAAATTACTGTTGAGTTCAAAATAACAAAATAATATAAGTAACGCCCGTTCTAAACTGAACGGGCTTATTTTAAGATACTAATAAGGAATAAAGAGTATGAGGGCAGTTTCAAGTATAAAAATAACAATTATTTATATAATGTGTATATTTGTTCCTTTGGTCTATGGGTATTTAGCATATCTTGCTACTACACCTAAATTACCTATCACGGCACCGGTTTTATCTCTACTCCGTAATTGGGACGTTTCAAAATTATCTTGTTTAATGTTCTGGCCGGCTCATTTGTGTGATGTATTATGGGCATTTTCCTTTACTTTTGCTGTTAGCGCAACACTGAAAAAGAATAAATTTAACTACTGCATTTCCTTTGTTGTGGTTGTCTTTTTTGGAATTTGTTTTGAGGTTTTACAATATTTTAATGTTATTCCAGGAACTTTTGATATTTATGATATATTGTGTGAAGTTATTGCCGTGTTTACAGCGACGGTGCTTGTTTATTTATTAATTAAATATTTGCTTATCATGGAGAAAGCTGGATTTTTGACATCAGAGACCGGTAAAATAAAAATCGGTATTCAGGGAGAACTCGGAAGTAACTGTGAAGAAGCAGCCGTCAAACTGGCTGAAAAATATGATATCAAAAATTATAAAATCATTCCCCTGGTAACTTCAGCTAATGTTGCAGCATCATTAAATGCCGAATACATAGATTACGGTGTTATGGCTACAGAAAATTCGATTGCAGGAAGAGTTGCTGAAACAGAGCTCGCGATGCGTGAGCTTCGCACTCCGTATCACATCAGCTTACCTCTGTATATCCCAATTCATCACTGTATTTTTTTAAAACCAGACGTTAAAACTGAGGACCTGAATACAATAGTTTCTCATATTCAAGCCCTGAAGCAGACCAGACACACAAGAGACAAACTATGTCCCGGGTTAAAAGAAATCAAGGCCGAAGACACTGCTGCAGCCGCAAGAAAACTAAGTGAGGGAATTTATCCGGATAATTACGCAGTAATTTGCAGAAAAAATGCCGGAGAAATGTACGGACTGGAGCTGTGGCTGGAGAACATAGAAGATGATAAATCTAACGAAACAGCTTTTGTAATGCTCGAATTGGAGGAGAGACCAAAATGACAGATGAAGATATGAAAAGAATCAAAGACAGAAAATAACGTTTCAGGAAAGAAAGAAAATTACGAGAATTGCAGAAAAGCGTTTTAAAATTGGAGAAATGGGGTAAAGACATGAAATCTATAGAGTTTGGCAAAAAGTGTAAGCCCTACAATAAACAATATAGGGATATTTTCGGTTATGTTCCATGCAGAGATGATTACGTGTGTTCTCAAGAAGAGTATTTCGACGCCTTGCTGAAAGCTATCGAAACCAAATGTGAACTTTCTACGTTTATTAAGAAAAGAGAAAAAGATTATAGTGACCCCAATAAAAGATATTAAGAGGAGCGGTGTTTATGTTAGCAGAATATGAAGGCAAAGTGTTTAAGGCAGAGATTAAAGATAATCAGGTTAGATTATGGAAATATGTTTGCGTTGAGGGCTTTGAAAAAAAGCAAACCGGACGAGGGCATGTTTATTACGAAAAGATACTCCCGATAGCAGAGATAGCGGAGCTTTTCTTTGTGAAATTTATTGCTTTTATTGGGAACAGGCAATTCTTAGTGGATTCAATATATGCTGATAAACTGTATGTAATTTGTGATGATACAGAGTATGCAGAATCTCATGGTTTTTCTGAATTAGAGCGGGGAGAATGGATTAAAAAAATGTCATTAGAAGATTTTGATGGGTTTCAAATGATTAAAACGGTGGGTGATTCCGGTAAAAAAACAATAACCGATATTACAGCTGAGCAACTGAAAGAAAATTATCAAAAGTATGTTCTTTCGGTAGCTATCCGCGGGTAAGTGTTAATATAACAGTATGATACACTTATATGAGTCGGGAACGCAAATCTTTATAACACAAGAGGTTGTGATATGAATCCAATAGAATTTGTCCTGAAGCTAAGGCCTTATAATAAACGATATAAAGCTATTTTTGGTTATGTTCCTTGTGATGATGATTATGCTTGCTCTCGGGAAGAGTATTTCAACGCTTTGCTGGAAGCTATTGAGACCAAACAAGATATTTCAAATTTTATTCAGAAGAAAGTTCTCGATTATAACAACCCCAATAAAAGATATTGAGAGGAGAAGTGTTTATGTTAGCAGAGTATGAGGAGCAAGTATTTAATGCTGAAGTTAAAGGCGACAGTGTCAAATTATGGAAATATACTTCTGTCGAGAATTTCGACAAAAGACAAGATGGAGATGTTGTATATTACGAAAAGGATATTCCGCAAAACGAAATAAAAATGCTTTTCAGTATAAATTTTTATACCTTTATTGGTGATAAAAATTTTGTTATTGATGATATCAAAGATAATGAATTGAAAGTAATTTGTAATGACGGCGAATACGCCTTATCTCATTCTTTTAAAGAATTTGAACACGGATTATGGTCTGCTGATATTCCGGCAGAAAAATTTGATAAATTATTAATGATTAAATGCGATGAATACAGCGATAGGAAAATTGTTTCAGAATTAAATTTTGAACAATTAAAAAAGTCTTGGCAAAAATATGTTGTCGATATGTGTCCTCCCCGCAACTGATTAAATACTTTTTAAAAAAAATAAAGCCGTCCCGTTTAAGGGGACGGTTTTTTATTATTCTTCCGGTTTTTTCTTAGTTGCTTCATAGCTGTTTATCATTTGAGTTAAGTTAAACTTGGTACCATTTGACAAAGCAAGAACAAGGTCGCTTTTACCATCATACATTTCGTTATATTGTTTTACAGCCTGCTCGAGTTTTTGAACCATATCGTTAATAACTGCATTTTCCATATAGTTCATCATTGCGCGAACCTCAATGCTGCAGAGAAAAGGTAAGAAAAATCCTTCCGGAGTTATTCCGGCAGCCCCTTCGTGTGTGGCGATATAATTATTCATATCCCGGATATTGTAAATAACCTGACAAGTTTGTTCTCCTTTATAGAAGTTAATAATTGTTTCGATATCATCAATGGGGGTGCATACTCCATGCAACTCAATATTGTCCATTTCTGTTATTTTGAGAATATCGTTGTATGATGAAATACCGGTTACGTTACCATTTCCATCGGATTCGGCTATTACAACGTCAGGTCCGCCGTTATTACGAATGCTGATGCGCTTTATTTTGAAACTTTCAGCAAGTTCCTTTATTAAGAACAAGCATGTCTTCCAATTATTTTTATATGCTGTTTTGAACACGAGAGAACCCCATGTTTCTGTAGATTTTGTCATATGACTGAAATACATTTAATTATCTCCTTTTTGTTTTTTTTGTATGATTCGACAGTTATAAAAAACTGCCGACTTTCTTAGTAATGAGTGTTATTCGATTTTTTTTCATCATGGGTCATTCATTCATTTGTCCCTCCATTTATTAAATTTAATATATACCTTTAGTCAGGTCAGCTTTCGTAGAACACATTTATTCATTCTCCTTATTTTTCTTCCGAACGGCGGCTTTGCGGCCTGTTTCTTTAACAATTTCTTTTTTCTTTTCTGACAGTTCTTTAAGGCTGATTTTTTTCATAATTATTTTTGCATTGCAAACAGGACACCAGACTTCATATTTTGCCGATTCCGGTATATTACTGTCATCAAACATAAATGAATGATGGCAAGCAAAACAGTCTATTTCTATACCTTTTTCGTTTTGATTTTCACTCATTATTTTATTTCCCTTTCTGTTTCACTATATAAGTTAATATGTTAGATAAACAAGAGGAGTAATGATATATAAAAGAAAACCCCCGCCTCATTCGAAGACGGGAGTATCTTTTTTTTAGCCCAATTGGATTTGGCTCTTTTCTCTCTGCAGAACACGCTCTTGCAGTTTTGCAAGTTCCGCTTTTTCTGCCTTCTTTGTTTTTAATTTTTTTATTGCAAAGAAAGCAGTTGCCACTATAATGCCGGCAAGGAAACTTGCGCCAAACGTTTTTGGGGATATTGTTTCTGCCAGCTTTAAATAGTTTATTACACTTTCAATTTTTATTATCTTTGTGGCAAAAAAGATAAATAATTTAACAAGTGCTTTCACTGTTTCTCCAATTTCTTGAATTATAGAGAAATTGGTCATTCTGAACAGTATAAATAATACTGTTTTTGCTACGATTTTCTTCATGATAAATCCTCCTGATGGCAATTAAAAAAAAAACTCCCTATTGCCATTTATTTTATGTAAATAATATGATTTTAATTTGTGATATTAATAACACAAGCGCCTTTTTGCATCTATCATATTTTAAATGAAACAAATATAAGGAGAACAATTGAATGATTTTCGAAGTAATTAAGCTAGATAAAAATTACGGTATTAAAGTAACAAAAGAAGAATTTCTTAAAGCACAAAATGATAAAGAAGAATTCAATATGTTAGGCGTTATTCTTCGCGGATTTTGTGCTCTTGACTGCTTTGATTATGAACTTAAAAAAGAAGAATATTATCAAATTGTTTGGCGTTTAAGCCAAGAGCCTGCCGCTAAAAGTGTGATATTTTACGCTTACACAACAGGAGATTTTTTGTCCGATTATCAGGCTGTAACGGATTGGATGTTATCCAAATAGTGCGTCATAGTCGGAACCGTTGCGAGAAAATAATTAAAAAAAAGGGGAGTAATTCTGTGCCTAAAAAAGCCCTTATCGATAAGTCAGGTGTTATAAATTGGTCTGTTTTTGAGACTAAAATTAAGAAAAATCCGGGTAAATATCTTGGAGAAATGTTTGCACCGGAAGAAAAGAAGAAGTTGTTAGCTTCACCTGAGTTTTTTAATAAACTCGAGGAAGCTTTGGAAATAGAACATTTTGATTCTGATTTAAAATATGAGCCTGACAAAAATGTTGATGAGACAGTATGATTTAGTCAATATGCAGTAGCATTTTACTGTCGCGCTCTTTACGGGCTCGCGAATTAAAAATAAGGAAGGATTGTTGAAAAAATAATGAATATTCGAATAAGTAAAAGAGAATATAATCTCAGGTGCTATAGAATGCTTGCTGAAGAAGCTGAGAATAAAACTTCCGGTGAATCCGGTCAAGGGTGATTTGCTATGCCTGATTTAAATATTCTCGCAAATATTCTGGCAGCTATTGGGATTATTCTTGAGGTTGCCGCCACTTTTTGTAAAAGTAAATTTAAAGTTTTGATATGGCAGTCAATCGGGTATATTTTTATGGTCGCGGCTAATTTTACTGTCGGAGCGGTTGTTGCGGCAATAATAATGTTCGTAAATATATTCAAGAATTTTCTCGGTGCAAAAGATAAATTGTCCTGGCCGGTAATTGCAATATTCAGCGGTATATATATTGTTGCCTGTATATTCACTTATAAACAGCCCGTTGACCTTATTTCCGTAGTCGCCTCTATTCAATACTTATTATTCATAAAGTTTTCTAAAACAGAAAAAGGAGTTAAGGCAGGTATAGCTGTTAACTCCGTATTCTGGGCAATATCTGACGGATATTTTAAACTGCTGTTTATGTTCGTCGGTGATATTGTTCTTATTTGTACTTCTGTATATAATATTTGTAAAAAGAAATCCCCGACCATATAAGTCGGGGATTTGAATTATATATTTTATCTGCTGGGCGGATTAATTTCTTTTTTCTTGCCCGAACCGGCTTTGAGAAGGCGAACCCATTCTTTTTTGAATGCTTCGGCATCTTCTTTACTGAATTCGCTTTCAGCAATACTGCCGTTTGCTATGTCTCTGAGAGTATCCATCGTTTCGCTCATTCTCTGAAGGTATTTAATAGCTTGTTCAGAAAATCCGTTTTTAGCTATAAGACCGTTAATAAGGTCTATTTGGTAACCTTGTTCATCTACTATTTTTCTAAGTTTTTCGTTTTCTCTGCTAAGTTCTTCATTTCTTCTTTGCTCTCTGTTAATTTTTATAGCCTGTCTGTTTATTTCAGTTTCATATTTGGCAGATATTTGTGATTCAAGTTCTGCGGAATTTTTAAGAGCGCTTCTGGAAACTCCGCTTCCGGTTTGCTGTTTTATAAGGAATTCCGTTTCTTCTTTTTCTTTTTCGTATTTCTCTCTGAACTGCTTGCTTTTCTCTTTTTCTTTTTCCATTTCTGCTTCAAGAAGCTCGATTTTCTTAATCAGTCCTGCATTTTCTGTCGCTGCTTCCTGATAAAAATCGGTCATTTCTATTTGCTTATGTTTAGCATATTGTTCAACTTCGCCCCTGACTCTGTTACGATAAGCCATCGCGGTTTCGCCTATTTCTATCTCCGGCATATCAAAATCTTCGACTCCGGCACGACTTAATGCATTCTCCGCACGGCGCTGACTGTCGGGTCCTTTATAGGGTAATTTTTGCGTAGAATCCGACATAAGCAGTCCGTCCTGTTTAGCAGCCTTAAAATAACTTTCATGCATTTTTGTTATGTCTCTGGGATACTGAATCCAGTCTCTGCTGGATAATCTATTGTCTTTTGTAATGGGCGTCACCATTGCATGAATATGCGGAATTGTTTCATCAGTATGCAAAACTACGGATACTAAATTTTCTTCTCCCCAGGTATCTTTAAGCCATTTTACACTATCATCTACCCACTTATCAAAGTCAAAATCTTCCGGAAGATACGCCCATCCTTTTGTAATTTTGAGTGTAACCTGAGCGACATTCACAGCGTCAGAACGAGGTTTAATATTTCTCGATTTAATCTTTTCTTCAACGCTTTTTATAAAATTATAATCTTCATATCTGCTGCCGTCAGCATTGTACAGGGGATTGCCGTCTTTATCTTCAGGTCCGTAAAGCTCGTCATCTTTTATGACTAAAAATGCCTTATTTTCGTCTCCCTGAAATTGAGAATAATATTTACTTTTCTCCACCATTCTGTCACGAATTGCTTTTTCTTCTTCTATCATTAACGGATGCGTGTCGTCTTTTCTGAAGTTATGTGCACAGTGATTTATGTATGTAGTTCTTTCAGCAGGCGTGCCAAAATGATACTTGTGATATTTAAATACGAGTTTAGGTCCGTCAGCCGGGTTTCTCATAAAAACCATCCTTTCTTTTTCGGTATTTTACAAAACTATGTTATAAATTTATTCCGTTAATTTTTTCGTTACCAAAACACTATTTTTTAGCTTTGTATAATTATTTATACGAAACAAATTACAAAAAACAACGACAAACGAAAAAAAATAAAAGAACACTGCTTGCCTCGACCCTATTGTAATCCCTGACTTTTAACCTGACTGCGCCCGGAAAACCCTCCGGGTAATCCTTGACTCTCTCATAACCAAATACATACAAAATTTCATGTCTTAAAAAATAAATACATACATACCAAACTAAAAACTGTTAAACCGTGCCAAATTAATTCATCTTAATCCAAGACAAAATATTCTCTCCTCATCTTAATCCAAGATTAAAATTACTTCATCATCTTAAAGTACTGCCTAACCCTTAATCACTCACTTCATCTCCATCTCGCCTCGTCCTATCCACTGCCTCAACTTATCTAATCAATTACTCAATTAATTAATTACCTACCTACTTACTTACCTAATTAACATAAATTAAAGATTAACTAACTTAACTTGAAAACTTAATCAAGAACTAAATTTAAATTTGATTCAATAAATGATTAAACGAAAAAATAAAAAGATAAATAATTGAATAAATGAATAGAAAATTAAAAGAAAAACTAAATGAACTTAAATGAATATTAACTGAATAATTATACAAGAATTAGTATAACTGTATTTATCTGATTATGTATCAATATATTTGATGTAAGTTTTAGTGATGTAAACAGCGCCGGAAAGGGGAGCGGTAATGATGCAGAGGTGTATCATATATAATGATGCAGTGATACAAGTGATGGCAGGGAGCGGGTGTGGCGCTGAAATTAACTTTGAACTTCGTTTAAGTCGAAGTTAAAAATATAAAAATAGATTAACAATCGGCTCACCTTAATGAGACCGATTATATAGTATTGCAAAACATCAGCTATAGTGATACATGAAAAATAATTGGCGCAGCTATAGTGATACAGTCCCTGTTTATTTATCAATTCATTCATTTGATTGTTTAAATTGATACGTAATTAAGTAAAAGCATAAAAAAATAAAAAATATATTTCTTGACTTAATCTGATGGTTCTTATATACTTATTTATCTAATTACTTATTTTTTTAAAAATTATTTTAATGTTTTTCGTTAAATAAATAACGGTTTAAGCTAACTTTCAACTTTTTTTATTTATAATTTAAAACTTCAAAAAATTTTATTTCATATTGGATATAAAAATAAGGAGTTTTTAAATATGAACGAAAAAGCCAAGAAAATGTATATAGATTTTGGATGCAGCAAGTTCCAGATGGACCGGGAGGGTGTTCTTGAAGAATACGAAAAATATAATATCAGTAAGTTTCAGGAAAATATCTGGGCCGAAGAAGTTTTAACCCAGCGTATTAATTTTATGCGTAACATTGGCATAGGTCTGGCAGCGTTAGGCAAAGCTTTTAAGCTTATCCGTCAGACCCGTTCGTTTGCCAGCATTAATACCATATATAATATTCTCAGGGACCGGAGAAACGACTATACCGATATTGAGTTCAATAAGTTCGTTAATAAATTTATAGAGGAAGTTAAGACTACTGAAGAAAAAGGTTTCGACGGTACCAAAATAATTAAGCTTGCCGAAGAATTAATTAAGTAAACAGATATATAAAAAAATACATAAATAAACAAATCCTGTTTTCGAAAGGAATTAATATGAAAAGAATTACTAAAAAAGAATTTTTGAAAATATATCCCGATGTGCACACTCCCGAGCTGTTCACATGCGATTATATTTTATACGATGCCGAAACCGGCATGTTTTCTTTCGAGAATGAACCTGCTGTAAGTTCGATAGAAGAACTGAATAACTATAATTTACAAGAATGCACTGCCGAAGAGATGTTAGCAACTATTGATACCTTTTCCGCTGAACGTGCTATCCCTGAAATTGATAATAATAAATTAATGCCTTATGAGTTTTTGAGATTACCTATACAAAACTCTAACGAAATTAATTACACATTCAAGTGCGACTTTGAAAAAGGCGCTTTTTATATCGCCAGAGACAATAAAGTGCTGTTCGCTTCTAAACCTTTTGATGTTGCTTATTTTGAAGATAACAATCTTGAAAGATATGTTGTTAGAAAAGAATTACATTTTAATGCTCCGAATCCGGCAGACCTTTACGACGAGAACGGTCGTTTAAGGCCCGGTTGGCGCAAATATTTACAGCTTAAGTAAAAAAAAGAAGAGAGCCGCCCTGATTCAGCGACTCTCTCTTTTCCATCGTATTCAATTTTTAAGCGACATTGTTACAAATGTCTATGTACTTTTCGCCTTCTCCTTTCATGTAGAACTTTTTACCATAGGCTATATTATGTATAGTCTCTACACAAAAGTATTGTACTAATTTCTCTTCTTCTGTTTTGTGAGCCAGGTCCATGTAAATGACGGCTACAAAACTTTTGCTCAGCTCAATCCCGAAACAAGTTTGTGATTGAACTTCGTCCAGAATAATCTCTTGGACTTCCGAATCCTCAAGCCGGTTTCGTACCAACCAATATAAATCGACTTTATTATCGGAATATGTCAGAGATTGCTCCCTTTTCGCATAGCGCTCTTTGGCATGTGCACTTATGCTTATTATGGCTTCTTCATTTAGAAACTCAAATTTCATGATGGAACCTCCTTTTCCCTTAAAATTAATTCAATTACAATATGTTTTAAAATTAAGTTTTTATGTAATTATCTATTTATTTACTTACTTAACCTGCCGCTTAAATCCGGCAGGTATTTCTAAATAATTATTCTTAAACATAAGTAATTTGCTTAACTTTTTTTTCTAAGTAATTATTTTTGTGTTTGTTTCATATTCCGGTTTTGTTTTCTTTTAGTTTGAAAGCCCATCCGGGCCCGGAGTTGTGTTTCGAGATAAATAAAATAATTATTAATAATTCAAATAAACGAATAAAAAAATACATATTAAAACAAAAGACCGCTTAAAGCGGCTTGTCCGTCATATTCACACATTTAACCTGAAGGAGGTAAACTATGTACAAATTTTCCGCGTATTATGTCCCTGCCACTGATGAGGAGAGCGCCAGAGCGCATTGCAAACGCTTCTGCGTAGAAAACGATATTGATTTTGAGGATATGGTCAAAGTTATGACTGTAACCGGTTCTAAAGATGAGATTCTTTCTGATATTGTCAGAATGATACTTGCCGATTCCCGTCTGAATGATGTTGAGCCTCATAAGGATTTTGTAATCTTTCACTACAATGGCATCAAATTCATTGCGGGATGGATTCCCGGCCCTTCCGATGTTGTGTTGTTTACCGTTGGTTATGAAATTAAAGGTAAGAGGCGGGTGAAGGTGCTCCGGTCAACCGGCTCAGATAACATTTTTAAAGAGATGTTTGATGAGATTGAAAAGTGTGAAAAAGAATATCTGAAAGATATTGAAAAGTAAAAGAGCATAAACGCCGGGAGTTGTCTCCCGGCTTTCTTTTTATTATTTTATGTTATATTATGTTTAACTTTATTTATGGAGGTATTTATTTATGATTTTATCTGATTCTGATTATATTTTATTAGATGGCATAAGTAAATATTGTCTTTATCCTGATACCGCTGCGCATTACCATGACGTATTGCGCGGCAATTTGCCTGATGCCGGTTACGGTTCTCTTCGTTATTTATCTGTTCGTTCTGATTTATTTTATTCTGAGTTTTTAATGCATAAGTTAGCGCATAGCAAAGGCTCCGATATTCGCGGTTTGCTGAACGGTATTAATAAAATGGTAAAAACATATTCTACCGTAAATATTGACGTTTATCCTGAGGACTTTCATTCGGAACTTGCTTTGATTTTTTTTAATCTGGATACTATAGGTAAAATGTTTCCTGATAAAAAAAGCAGTTTCTATAAAGATTTAGAGAACAGTTTTAATGATATAAATAAAACTCTTACTGAGAAAATAACAGAAATCCGCAGCGGACTGTCGGAAGACGGTTCTGAAGTGTTCGATTATTTAAAATATACAAAAGATTTAACAGCCCGCGGCGATAAATTATCCGGTAATCATTATGTTTCTCTGCTTAAGCGTTTTGACCGGTTAAGTTTATACCGTTATTATTTTTCCGACTTTTTTGATTCTTCTGTTGAAGGGTTAGAATCTTCTCTTACGCGGGAATATTTTATGTCTTTGCAGACGATATGTCACATGCAGTATGTTGCTGCTGAAGATTATATGCAGAAAAAAGAACTCGGACTTATCTCGAACGAAACATTGGCACTCTTCAGAGCTTTTCCTGACATAGCTATATCAATAGCAGGTGCTGAAGGCGCGGCAGAAGTCGAGGACGATTTATTCTTTCAGCGCGCGTTGAATGAGTTTGAAATAATCGCTCCTCATCTGAGTAATGAGGTTATCCGTTTTTACGCGACTCAGCTCAAAAGCGATATGTTTTATTATGATGATGCGTTCAGATGCTTCTTATTAAAGAGCGATGTTGATACTATTTTAAAAGAATTCAAAAGAGCCAGGACGGTTGACGACATGGAGTCTTTGAAGGCTGCCGCGGCATATTCGGTTATTGATGCGTCGTCTCTGCTGCATTCAATGCAGAATTCTCTTCGTTCGACTGCGCGAATTGACGAAATAAGTTCTGCTAAAGCAGCTATATACGCAGCAAACGCCCGTATCGTTGAAAAATATAAAGAAGATATTGAAGCTTTAAGAACAATTATAGACAAAAGAATTGAGATTGAAAAATCCAAGGATGACTTAAAATTTTCTTTTAAAGAAGATATCGAACTTTAATCTGAAAGGAATGTTTTTTATGGCGTTTCGTAAAAGTGATTATATTTTGATGGACGGTATATCCAAAATCCTTTATAATCCCGGCTGCGGTGAATTATCTGTGCGTTATTTTAATGATTCTGATAATTTATATATGTTCAGAGAATTTGAAGAGCTGAGCTATCTCCGTTATCATAACGATTATTCTTTTCTTTCGATGCTTCGCAGTATCGGTACGGAGAATCTCAGTAAAATGCCGGGATGGCGGGATTGCTTTGAAAACCTTGTTGAAAAATATTCGGGCGGTTACGGTGATTTTGATTTGATGCCTGACTGTTTCAAAAATACTGCTTTCGCGTCTATGCGTAATATCGTAGCTTTTCAAAATTACTTAAAAGAATCTTCCGCCCGCTCCTGCCGGAAAGCATATACTGATTTTAAAGACAGCGTTGATAAAATATATCAGCGTTGTGTTGAGTATAACGATACTCTGCGTAAGCAATGTGAAAAAATAAATTTCTTTTCTTTATCTGAAAAGATTAAAATGGATATCAAATTGTTTGACGGGACTTTGAGTGGATACACCGGGCTCCTTCAGACTTATCACGATTTGAACGCGTTTTTAAGTCAAAAAGAAATGTTCAAGGACGGCGACTGCAAACCGATTGTACATTCTATGATGAGATTGTACGGTTGTACCAGGAAATGTATATATAATGCCGCTCATGATGTTATAAACGAAATGGATATGAAAATTATTGACGAAGACCCCGGTTTTGATTTCTTCGGTTATATAAATAAGTCTCTGTTTTATGCTGCCGGCGCGGCCGGTGCAAAGAAAGAGGGCGACGCTTTTTGGTTTGAACAGGCTCTTATGACTGTTGACAGAGAAAAAGACAAGATTGATTCTAATCTTCTGCCGGTTCTTTGTACTGAATTAGACTCGGGCAGCGAATACAGCAGAATTGGATTTGCCTGTTTAAAAGCAGAGCTGCGCATTAAAGACGTTCTTGATGTTTATCGCTCCGCAATGTCGCACCGTCTTACTTCTGTCAGTGTTCTGGATAACGCCCGCGATGAAGTCGTTAAATTGTTAAAGTTCACTTCGGACACTTTTGTAGACGCAAGAGCTTTTACTGAAAAATCGGATGATGCGGAAAAGGTTGCAATTATGACAAAAGCGTGTGATACTTTGTCCGTTTATAATAATAATCTCAGAAAAATGATTGAAAATTTAAACAACCAAATAGAAATGAATAAAAGTATGAAAAAGAGTTCCTTTTCTTTTGACAGGGAAGATTTATAATTAATTATTTATTTATCTATTTATTCAATTTAAAGGAGATTGATATATGGACCCAAAAAAAGACAGTTATAAAACTAAAGAAGATAAATTTATTGTTCTCGCCGGTCTGAACAGAGTTTTATATTCGCCGAGTTTTGGAAATTCCGCGTCCCGGTATAAATTTGTTTCGCATTTATTTTCCTCGTCTGATTGTCATGGTACCTATCCTCCTGAATTTTATACATTGAAATTTAAAAATGATTATGATTTTTCTTTGACGCTGATTTACGGTCTTGACGGAAATATTAAAGATATGGACGGATGGGCTGCCGAATATGATAAAATGGTAAAGACAGCTGCGGTTTTTTCTAAGTTTTCCGTACTGTCTGAAGACCATAGACATCTTCTCCTTCTTACTGCAAATAATCTCGTTGACTTTCATTATTATATTAAAGATAAACCTGAATTTTCCGAGGTTTATAAAAATACTAAACCGGCAATCAATAGAATTGAAAAAAATATAGATGAATATCTGGACACTGAATATGAACGTAAGATTAATTTGCTTGTATTGTTTGACAGAGTTCAAAAAGATATTTCGGGGTGTACTTTTTCTGGCGGCTTAAAAGAATTCGCCGGTCTTGTACGGGATTATTTTGATATTAAACTGCTTGATGATATAAAGGATTCTATAATTATTCCGGACGCTATCAGCTCGGGTTTGGAAAAGAAAATAATTGATTTCGAAGATAAATTAAAGAAATGTATTGATAAACATATTTATTTTGCTGCTGACAGAAGAATAAATGAATTGGATTTCGGTTTAGAGGATGATTTGGATTTTACCGGTATTCCGGTTTCTTACATTTATGCGGCCGGTGCAGCGGGTGCGTATCAATGCGAAGATTATGTCTGGTTTGAACAGGCGTTTGAACATTTATGTGAAGAAAGAAAATCTATTCCTGTTGAAGATATGCTGTTATTATCATACCGTTTTCTTTCATATACCGGAATAGTTTCGAAGTCTGATGAAAAGTATATTGCCTTTGGCTATGACAGTATCTGTTTTCACTGTTTATATCTTGAAGCGTGCATGAAGCATCTTTTAAATAGCATTAATGTTCCTTTTCCTGACTCAGATGAAAAAACAGAAAAAATAAAAGACTTGAAAAATCAGGCAACCGGTTTGCAGAAGAGTGTGGCCAATGTGTTATCATTTATTCAGACGTATGTAGCTTCGTCTGACGAATTGGTGTCCGGCGCCGGACATTCTTTGCCTGATTATAAATTAAAAAATCTTAAAAGTGCAAAAGCTACTTGTAAGCGTTATGATTTCAGCCTTGGAAATATTATCAAAGCCCTCGATGCAAAAATCAGTCTGGCCGAAAGCTCCAAAGATACAGAGTTTGTTTTTGACTTTGAGGAACGTTAAATTATAGATAAAAAAAACGGCCGGGTATTTAATCCGGCCTTTATTTATGTATTTATTCATCAATTTATTTATTTAACTGAAAAAGGCCCGCTGTTCAGGCGGACCTCTCTCTTTTTTCCTCGTATGTGCCGGTAAAAACCGGCTTATATAATTAACTCCGTATTATACGGAGAATAATTCCTCCTCTGCTGCTTTTACTTATCGGATAATGAAATATATGAAAAGCAGAACAATGATAACGAAAATGAATAGCTCTATGTTCATACGAACACCTCCTTTTTCTTATCATTTGCTTATAATATGGTTTATTAGCATATTTTAAGAAATGAATATAAAGCGTGGTGAATATATATATGATGCGTCCTGTTGATTGTATGGTGTTTGACAGTTTGATTGACTGTTTTTTATATGCTCCGTCTGAGTATGCTGTGGATATATGTAAAAATATTACTGACACATATTTAAAAAAAAGTGAAATAGATGATAATGCGAGTTTAAGATGTTTAACATCCTATAGTAATTTGCTTTTAGACAGTGTAAAAGCCGACAAAAAAATATCATGGGATGAATTTAAGAAATTGTGTAAGTCCGCAAACACGTTTTTAGCTGATACCGGCGATTTATCTTTTAAAAGTCTTGCTACTTTATGTAATAATCTTGCTTCATACTATGACATTTGTTTTAGTCACGCGGAAAAAACCGCTGATGATTACATGACTAAATTTAAAACCTTCTATAAAGAACATATTGAGTGGCTGTCCGCTAATCCCAAGAGCGCGGCCGGTGATATGAAATATTATGTTTTAGCCGGAGAGGATTCTGTAGATACATTAAAGACCGACCCAATGAAATATTCTTATTACACAAGACTTGCCAGTGCTATTATCAATCTGAAATTCTATCTTGACCACTATGATGATATACCCGGTGCGTCAGTTTTCTCTAAATCATATCTTGAAGACACGATTAATGAGTTTTCGAGTTCTCTTTCAATTTCAAGATATTACGCTGTGTCTCAGGTAATGTCCGAGCTTGACTTGAATCTGGTAGGAGAGGAAACGCGGAATCTTTATTCCCCGACTGAGAAATATTTATTTATTGCAGGTATTGAAGGCGCGGTATACCGGGACGACACTGCTTATTTTGCTGCAATGATTAATCAAATGAACAGTCCTGAATTTAAGGACAGTGTTCCTGCTGATTTACTTGTTTATTTTACTAATTTTGCGTTAACCGGTTATGCTTTTTATGATATTGAATTAAATTGTCTTGCAATTGAAAGACAGGCAAAGTCTCTTTTTGAATGTTTTAATAATGCTAAAACAAAAGAAGATTTAGGCGCGGTTACAGATTTGTCTATGGTCCTTGTTCATCAGATAGCGGGAATTTCAAAAACAATAACAAATATTGATGTTGCAGATGGTTTTCTTCCTGAAGAAGATAAAATTATTAATAATATTTGTCGCGTTCTTGATAAGTATGTAGACGCCGCAAACAAATTAAGACAGATGGCTCTTGACCGGATAGAAATACTAAAAGGACCCGAAGGAATGGATTTTGTATTTGACGGCGAAGAACTTTAATTATAAATAAAAAAAAACGAAAGGAGATGATTTGTGTGCTCAGAGATGTAGACAGGATTTTATTTGACGGACTTATGGACTTTTACAGCAAGGCGGATACTTTGTCTGCCTGGCCGGCACTGTCAAATGTACTTCATGTATATAATTATGAGATTTCCGGCTCGTCTCTTGTATCTGATGAGAATCTGTTCGTGAAAAACTTTTATCGCGCGTCTGAATTCTTTCTGAACAATAAAAAAGACGACAGCGCGTTATGGTGTGATTATGAAGGCGTTTATGAAACTTGTCTGGAGCATATAAGAGAAATGTCTCCGAGTATAAACGAATTACTTCTGGCGGATATGTCTTTTAATATTTACACTTATTGCAAAGAAAACTTTATAGTCGATACGTTACCGTTTGAAAATTATTGCGATAAAGTTATTAAAAAGTCAGCCGAGTCTCCTGATGAGGTGTCAAAGAATATATCTAATCTGTTTAAATTTAATGACGCCCATATAAAAAGTCTCGAATCTAATCCTTTTAATGAAACTTCATATGCATATTTATGTTCAAACACGGATAAACTTCGCTTTTACGATAAATTCTATAATGATATTGCGTCTGCTCTTAAATACTCTCAAAGTGAAATTCAGAATAAAATAAAAGAATATGAGAAATGTATTGACCGCAGCAGATATCTGGCGGCTGCTCAGATTATGTCCGAAATGGACATGGGACTTTTAGGCGATGAAATTGCTTCTGTTTATAAAGAAGAGTTAGGAAAAGAATTTATAATTTTTGCCGGAATTTCCGGCGCTGCTCAGGCAAAAGACACTGAATATTTTAATGAAGTAATAAGAAAATTGCATAAGTACAAAGCTGATGATAATCTCCCCGGTCCGCTTTTTGCGTATATGTGTAAAAGCGCGTTTGGCGGAGGAGAATATCAGGATTCGTGTCTTACCTGTATGACCGTTGAGCGTTTGGTTAAGGATTTATGGAAAAGAATTCACGAGGCTTCTGATATAGACAGGCTTACTGCTTTGAAGAATAATTTTATACATATGAAGAATAATTTACACAATATGGCAGTATCCATGAAAGACGCTCTTGATTCCGGTTTGGTGTTTGAAGATAAAAAAGAGGCTGATGAAATTAAAAAAATGCTTGAAACTCTGAATAAATACAAACTTGGAATAACAAAAGCAGAAAAAATTATAAATAATAAAATACAACTGATAAAGGAAGCTGAAAAACTTTCAAAAGAAACCGGTGCTTTATCTTTTGATTTTGATTTTGACCGTTAATATTTTTGTTTATGAAAGGGGATGATTAAATTGACTGACAGAGAATCCGGCTATGTTATTCTTGACGGAATGAAACAAATCGAAAGTTTTCCGGAGTCCTCTGATTTTGTAAAGTTATATAGAACCTGCAGAGACATGACACCGGATACAGGATACGGACATGAAAGATATATTCATTTAAAAAATGATTTTGACTTTTGTTCATGGCTTAATTATGCCAATCTTGAATGTGTAAATTGGAAATCAGATTTTGCAAGTCTGCTCAAAAATTATATAGATAAGTGCAACTTTGATTCCGCGTCTCCTGAATATCGCAGGTTAATTGCGTTAACTGTAACTAAAATGAAGAGTTTTTGCGATAAATTAAAAGACAGCGATTCTGTTTCATTATATGATTATCTTGCGGTTTACTCCGGTGAAGTTGATAAATTGTATAATTTCTATAATAAAAATGTTGCGCCAATCAGAGATGAACTGTCAAGAGAAGAAAGAAAGGAAACCGCGTTCTCTCTTCTGGCAGACGCCGGTAAAATCTTAAGTAAAGATTTTGATTATGATGATTTTTCTTCTTATCTTTCTTTAAAATACGCTTATGACAGTATAATGTATTCTGTAAATATTGTCTCTTATATCGGCGAGGAAACATCAAAAACAGACAGTGCAGTCGTTGCTGCCCTGAATAAGTTCCGTTATATTCAAAGTGAATCGTTTTTTCAAAAGAAAGAATTGGGATTGCCTGTTTATGAAAAGTTCATTCCTGACGGTTTGGGGAATTGTCCTTCGCTTTATCTGGCCGGAATACACGGGGCGGCTTTTGATAATGATACCATATACTGTGACAGAGCCTTATCAAAAATAGAAAAAGAAAAAGACATGCCTTTCAATCAGTTTAATCG
>JAEEGL017404437.1_pt1 | contig 25051 bp, 16 predicted proteins | sample 9134231 | NCBI WGS metagenome assembly JAEEGL01 (sample SAMN16246548, study PRJNA631951) | gut metagenome | biome: gut microbiome; feature: rumen; material: fiber-attached | host: Bos | place: Iran: Karaj | collected 2018-10 | reverse complement strand
GATGGAGCCGGCACTCGACTCGACATCCTCGGTCATGATGGTCTGGATGGAGTCGATGACCACGAGCTCGGGCTGCTCCTCTTTTATATGGTCGAAGATGGCTTCGAGGGAGTTCTCGCAGAGAATGAGGAAATTATCGTTTTGAGCGTCCATTATCCTATTCGCACGCATCTTCAGCTGGTGGGCGCTCTCCTCACCGCTGACGTAGAGAATCTTCTTCTCCGGCATGCAGAGCATCGTCTGCAGGGAGAGGGTGGACTTGCCGATGCCTGGTTCTCCGCCGAGGAGGACGATGCTGCCGGGAACGAGACCGCCACCGAGTACACGGTTCAGTTCAGCGTCGTGCATGTCGATGCGCGGATCGTCATGGTTGGAAATATCGCGCAGCTTGAGTACCTTGTTATTACGCAGGGCATGACCTGCCGAGGCTGCTGCCGAAGTAGCCGCCTTCTGCTTGCTGTCGCCCGCAACACGGATCTCCTGAAATGTGTTCCACTGTCCGCAGGCAGGGCACTTTCCTATCCACTTCGGCGACTCCTGGCCGCAGTTGGAACATACGTATGCTATCTTGTCTTTTGCCATAATTGGTGCAAAGTTACGATTTTTTTTGTGACTTTCCAAAAAAAATCGTAACTTTGCACGCGTTATGAAGAAATTGATTTGGATAATAGCGACAATATGCCTTGTGGCAGGCTGCGGTCAGTCGTATGAAGAGACCAAACGGCTGAGCCGTGCGCAGCGCATCAGGTTGGCAAAGGAAGACTCGGCCGCACTGAAGATTGCAGTGTTGCCGACACTCGACTGTCTGCCTTTCTATCTGGCAGAGGATCACAACTTGTTTGACACCGTGGCGGATATCCGCCTGAAGCTGTTCAATGCCCAGATGGACGTGGATACGGCCGTGATGAACCGACGTGTGGAACTGGCAGTGACCGACCTCGTGCGGGCGGAGAGGATGATCAAGCAGGATACGACCCTCGGCTACCTGACTGCCACCAATGCCTACTGGCAGCTGATCACCAACCGCATCGCCCGAATGACGCAGCTGAAGCACCTGGAAGACAAGATGCTGGCGATGACCCGTAATAGCGTGACGGACCTGTTAGGCGACCTTGCCGTTGACAGTGCCAAACTGAAGTCGGAGTTCGTGTTCCGGGTTCAGATAAACGATGTGAATATACGTCTGAAGATGTTGGAAAACAACGAGATGGATGCGCTGCTGATGACCGAGCCGCATGCTGCACAGGCAAGACTGTTGAAGCACAAGGTGCTGCTCGACACCCGGAACCTGGACATGAAGATGGGGGCCGTGGTGATGCGGAGCAAGTATCTCGAAGACAAGAACCGCCAGCGTCAGATGGAGGTGCTGATAAAGGGCTATAATGAGGCTTGCGACTCTATCAACCAATACGGTGTGGCCGCCTACAGCGATCTTGTGATGAAATACTGCAAGGTGAAGAAGAGTACCGTGGAATCGTTGAAAAACATAAAGTTCGAGAAGATTTCCAAACCGCGCGAGAAGGATATCGAGTGTGCGCAGAAATGGCTCTCTAAGAAGTGATGATGGCTGAGCATAAGAATCTACAGGACGTTTACGAGCATCTGCTGCAAAGGAATCTCTCCGCTGCAATGGATGCGATGCAGATATTCCTTATTGTCAGGCCTAACGGCGCTGACATTGAGACGCTGAATGGCATCAGGGCCGACTTCCAGCTGATGACGGAATATTGGAAGCGAGGCTATAAAGATCCGCAGGCAATGGCCCTCTACGAGAATCTGCTGAAGCGGATGTACGCCTTCTATATTTATGAGAGCATCGTCTATGAGGTGAGTAATTCGTCGCTGCTGAGTACGGTGTACGCAAGGACATACCCCGTGGTCAGTTCGCAGTCGATCGGTGAGCTCCAGCAGGAACTGGAGGGCTTCGTCTCCGACGTGGCGATGCTTGAACTGGAACAGGCACACAAACGCCGTAACAAGCAGAAGGCACTCTATCTGAAGCATCACGGGCTGATGAACGACTGGTTCGACTATATGCTCGTGTCGCCGGTATGGAGTGCAGAGCAGGCTGAGGAGATGGAGCGGCTGCTGCTCTCTCCGACGGTGGATACGAACGATCAGCAGGTGCTCATCAGCGGCATCAGCATCGCTGCACTCAACCACTTTGACATATTCAAGCTCAAGGTGCTGCTGAATGTCTATCAGAAGACGGGCGACGAGGCCGTGCGCCAGCGAGCATTGGCAGGGTGGGTGTATGCCGCAAGCGATGAGATACTGCCCGTGTTGTACAGGGAGGAGGTCGCAGACATTGAGAAACTGCTCGAGCGTAAGGAGGTCTGTGAGGAGGTGACGGCACTCCAGCAGCAAATCTATCTCTGCCTGAATGCCGAGAAAGACAACCAGACCATCCAGAAGGAGATCCTGCCCGGACTGCTTAACAACAGTAACTTCCGCATCACCCGTAATGGGATAGAGGAGGTCGAGGACGATCCGATGGAGGATATCCTGCATCCCGATGCCGAGGAGCGCAGGATGGAGGAGCTGGAGGAGAACTACCGGCGGATGCAGAACATGCAGAAGCAGGGCTCGGACATCTACTTCGGCGGATTCTCGCAGATGAAGCGGTTCGCCTTCTTCAAGGACGCCATGAACTGGTTCGTGCCGTTCTATATGGAGCATCCGGGGATATCGGAGATCGTGGATAAGTTCCATTCAAGCCGTTTCATGCATGTGATGATGCAGGCCGGTCCATTTTGTAACAGCGATAAATACTCCCTGATTCTCGGCTTCTCGCAGGTAGTGGACAAAATGCCTAAGGAGGTGCTGAGGATGCTGGAGATGGGTGAAGCGAGTATCGATGAGACGTTCAGCGAGGAGATGAAGACGGCTGCCTTCATCCGTCGTTCTTATCTGCAGGACCTTTACAGGTTCTGTCGCCTGTTCAGTTACAAGGGGCTGTTCAAGAATCCTTTCGAACAGGATGTGTGTCTCTTCTTTGCCAATCCCGTATTCTCGAAGACGCATCTGGAGCCTTACTTCATGGACATTGCTTCGTCGCTGATGAAACGGAAGCGTTACAAGGAGGCTACTGCCGTGCTGGATAATGTGGGCGAGGCCCGCAGAGACCTGCGTTACTATCTGATGAAAGGCTATCTGTCGCAGAATATTGACTGTTTCAGGAAGGCATTGGAGCTTGACCCCGTCAACGAACAGGCCATTAACGGTCTCGCAAAGCTAAGCTTTAAGCAGGAAAAATATGATGACGCTCTGGCTTATTATGACCGACTGTTGGTCATCAACACGGAAAAAAAGAGCTATCTGCTGAACCATGCCGTCTGTCTTTTGAAGTTGCTGCGCTATGGGGATGCGCTGAAGGAGCTCTACCAGTTGAATTATGAACAGCCTGACGACAAACGGGTCAACAAGGTGCTGGCATGGACGCTCACCTGCGACGGGAAATACGAGCAGGCGATAAAGCTCTATAGCCAGCTGCTGACAGACAATGCTGATGCCGAAGACCTGTTGAACTATGGCTATTGTCTGTGGTTCAGCGGGAATGTATCTGATGCAGCGGACTGCTTCCACCGTTATCTGAAGGAGACGGGCGAGAAAAAGGACGTCATCCTTGAGACAGAACGGGCACTGATGCGTGAAAAAGGCATCACTCTGGCTGAGCAGCAGATGATGCTCTATATTCTCTGATCTTCAGTTTCGCTTTTTCGCAGAGCCATGTCCCGGCAAGAGGCAGGCCGACACCTGCGATGGTATAGAGCACCCAGAAACAATCCTCCTGAGAGTGTTCGTGGATGACCATGTGACAGCCTATCTGACGGATGTCCAGTCCGTAATACCATATTTTAATCAGACTTACCACCTTGTAGGAAACGATATGGAAGATAAAGATATTCAGCGTGTGGTCGCCGATATAGACGAGTATGCGCTTCAGACGGTTCTCGCATTTGTCAATCCATCCGCTGATATTGTAAGTCATCAGGAATCCGAGGATGGCAGGGACGGGGAGTGAGAGGAACTGTGTGAACGTCGAGCGCCAGTTCATGTTGGCGGTGAGGTACTTTGAGAAGAGGAACACGATGACGGCAAAGATGATGACGGTCCATACTGATGCGTAATAATGCGATATCAGCTGACGGTATTTTTCGACATACTGTCGGAAGATGAATCCGACGCCGAAGAAGAAGCAGCCCATCATGTCGCGATAGCCGCCCTGTACGAGATTGATGACTTTAAGCCCCTCGCTGGTCTTCCAGCCGCAGAGCAGGAGCATGATGATGCAGATGAGGTAGGGTGCTGCTTTTTCTGCCCGTGTGGGGAGGAAATGCATCACCACCTTATATAATATAAGGTATAGGATGCTGGCGACGAAGAGACCTCTGAAGAACCAGAAAGCACCACAGAGGAAGGCGTCGTAGCCGCCCATGGCGGTGAAGATGTTCCAAAGGTTCTGTTGCATCTGGTGCCACGACCAGGGATGAAGCACGCCGCCGCTCTCGTTGCCATAGACCTCGTTGAGGATGCCGATGTCGAACATCCAGTTGTGGATGATCAGGAAGAAAACGGCCCATTTGACAAAGGGGACGTAAAGACCCTTGATGCGCTTCTTGACGAAGGTCGCCTCGTCGTGGAGGTATCTTGTGGAAAAGAAATAACCGGCAGTGATGAAGAACAGGGGCATGTGGAACTCGAAGATGAACTTACAGAGCCATCCCGGTGCCTCGGCATGGGCGATGACCATCAGAATAATGGCAATGCCCTTTGCAATGGATATCGTCGTGTCTCTTACAGCCATGGTCTTAACAGACTGCCGAACCATCCTCGGAACTTCTGCCAGGGGGTACGGAAACGATCCCATTCCTCCTCGGTGAGACGGACGCTCTTCTTCGTGTCACGGTCGAACATGTCGTCGAGTTCCTTTGTCGTCTCACGGTTCACGATGAGGGCATTCTCCTCGTAGTCGAACCTGAGACTGCGTGCATCGAGGTTCGTGCTGCCTACGGTACAGAAGCGGCCGTCGACCATCATGATCTTTGAGTGGTGGAATCCTGGCTGGTAGAGCCAGACAATCGCTCCGCGCTTCATCATCTTATGGGCATTGCGGAAAACTACGTCGGGCGTCAAAGGGATATCGCTCTTGGCAGAGACCATGATTTCGAGCTTGATGCCTCGTTTGAGGGCGCGTTTGAGGGCTTTCTTTACCGAAGGAATAAGGGTGAAGTAGGGATTTATGAGCTTAATGGAGTCCTGAGCAGCATCGATGGCGTGGACATAGAAACGGCGCATGATCTCATTAGAGGTGTGAGGCTCACGGTTGACGATTCCCACCATCTTATTGCCTGAAGGCTCTGCCCGGTAGTACTTCGGATCGCTGACATTCTCCTTCGTGGCTTTCTTCCAGATGCGTGCGAAGATTTTCTGAAGGTCGTGAACGGCCGAGCCTTCAATACGGCAGTGCATGTCACGCCATTCGCCCACCTGTTCGGTGCCCACGATATAGTAGTCGGCCACGTTCATACCGCCGGTATAGGCAATCTTGCCGTCGATGACAACGATCTTTCGATGGTCACGAGGCCAGATGTGGTTTACCCAGGGGAATCGGATTGGGTCGAACTCTACGATGTTGATGCTGTCGGCATGCAGCTTCCGGAGGTGCTCCTTTTTCAGGGGCTGGTTGTTGGAGTCGTTGCCGAAGCCGTCGAACATCGCCCTTATCTCAACACCCTCCTTGCGCTTGTCTCTGAGCTGGTCGAAGAGCAGGGAGGCGATGGAGTCGTTGCGGAAATTGAAGTATTCGAGATGGACACTGCTCTTTGCCTGACGGATGGCTTCGAACATGTCAGCGAACTTTTCTCTTCCTGACATCAGTAGCTTGACGTCGTTGTCGTGGGTGAAGTTGACACCATATTCCCTCATCTTCTGCACAATCAGCGAGTCGCTGGTTTGTGCAGATAGGGAATGAGGAATGAGAAATAAGCAATAAGAAATGATGATTACCCTGCAAGCACGAGATAATAATGGTCTATAACTTACCGTTTTCTTGGTAATCATAATTCTTAATCCTTAATCTCTAATTCTTAATTACTTACGATGCTTGAGACGGTACTCCAACGGGGTCATGCCGAACTTCTCACGGAAGATGTTGATGAAGTTCTCTGCGGTCATGAAGCCGACATTGGTAGAAAGCTCACTCATATTGATGTTTGTGCGCTTCAGAAGGATGCACGCATGCTTCAGGCGCAGGTCGCGGATAAGCTCTGCAGGCGTCTTGCCGGTGAGGTTCCTTACACGGTGGAAGAAAGGTACGCGTCCCATGCCCATGGCACTTGCCATCTCTTCGAGACTGATCTGCCCACGGCTCATGTTCTGCATCACATACTGCTCGATGTTCTTCATCAGCTGCTGATCCATCATGTCGAGCATAGAGTAGTCCGACATGTCCTGCTGAACTTCCTCTTCCATTATTTTTTCTATCTGCTGGGCCAGTTCCGTGCCTTGTTTTACGCCCTGGTTCTTGCGGATGACGGTCTCTACCTTGTTGATAGGATCGTCGGCATCGACGGTATCTGCAGTATCAACCTTGATTTCACCCATGTCGTCGTAGCTCTCCGTCGCAGTGGTCATACTTGCGTTGCGATCCTCAAGCATACGGGTCTCTGCACCTTCGATAAGGTTGCTGTCGACCTCGATAGGACCAAGTCCGAGAATCTTGTTGAATCTCATGACAGCCTCCTGCAGGTTGAACGGCTTCGCAAGATAATCGTCGGCAGAGAGGGTGATGTTCTGTTTGCGCATGTCCTGTGGCGTCAGTACGCCATCGGTCATGAGCACGAACTTGGTTTTCTGGGTAACGACGTTCATCTTCAGCTGGTTACAGAGGTCACTGCCACTCATGCCCGGCATATCCTGTTTGCAGACAACGAGGTCAGGACGCATCTCCATCAGGTCGTCGGCAGCCTTCTCGATGTCGTTATATGCGTGGAAGGCATAGACATATTTCAGACGGGCAGTGGCGAAGGTGAGGAAGTCGTCGTTGTCGTCGATCATCACGACAGAGAACTTCATGGTCGGCGCATCGAGTGCGGCCCTCGACCTTGTAATCTCTGAGGTAAGCGTCTCGCTGGCAATCTCAGGAAGTTCGATCTCACCCTTGCCGTTGAGTTCAAGACGGTCGTGAACCACGTTCTTCGCCTTCTCCTCAGGATGCTCGAGGTTTGTCTGCATATCACTCACACGGGTGATGATCTGCAGCATCTGAGAGTGGAGGGCGTTGAGCTGCTCACGCTCCTCAAGCGTCTTCTCCTTCTCGGAGAGGTTGCCGATGATGGAGGTCATGCGGGCCATCGGCTGACGGAGGTCGTCGCTGGCGGCCTTTATCTCTTCACGCTGTCTTATGAGTTCCGAGATGACGGCATTCTTCCTTGACTTGATGGCCTTGATCTGCTTCAGGCCGATTCGCCAGAAGTAGATGATTGCTGCGATGATCATCAGGTAGGCGATGATCATCCACCATGCCAGGAGCCAGTGACGCTCGATCTTGATTTCAAGTGTGCGCTCCTGATTGCTGACGGCTCCTTCGGCACTGATGGCCTTTACGTGGAGGGTGTACGAGCCGCTGCCGAGATCGGTAAAGGTCACACCATGGGTAAGGGCATTACCGTTTTTCCAGTCATCGTCGAGACCTTCCATCCAGTACATGAACTGCAGACGCTCACTCTGATTGTAGTTTCCTGCGCCAAACTTGACGGTGAAGGTGTTCTGATCGTGACCGAGCTCGATCTTGCTCGTCTCGTTAAGGGCCTGGCTGAGCAGCACTTTGCCAGCATAGTTATGACCGACTTGTATCTCCTCTTCTCCTATGTAGAGTTGTGTCAGCATTACCCTTGGAAGGGCGTCGTTGTCGTCTTTCGCCTTTTGCAGTACCCAGTTGATACCGAAAAGTCCGCCAAGCAGCACATTACCGTCGGACTGTGTGATGATGGCACCGGGATTGAACTCGTTGCTCTGCAGACCGTCGGTCGTTGAGTAGTTGTAAAGTCCGAAGTTGTATGTGCCGTCTTCATGGTTACGCTGTGTTACGACACGGCTGACGCCACCACTGGTCGTAATCCACATATTGTGGTTCTTGTCTTCGGCAATACCACAGACATTGTTGTTGCAGAGTCCCTGCTTGTCGGTGAGGTATTGCAGCTTGTCGGTCTCTATGTCCAGGATGTTAAGACCTTCACGGGTTCCAATCCAGATAAGTCCACGTGAGTCCTGGTACACCTGAGTGATATAGTTGTTGGTGAACGGGGTCACATTATTTGAGTTACCCGTGAGCACCTTCTTTTCCGTGCTTGAGAGGTTCAGGATGACAAGTCCTTCTGCCGTTCCGATAAAGAGGTCGTTTGACTTGCCGTCTTTGTTGTAGAACAGACTGGTGACATTATTCGTGTTCAGCTTTCCATTCTCACGGGTGTAAGAGGAGAAAGTGTTCATGCGTGGGTTGAATACCTGCAGACCGCCATTGGTGGCAATCCAGAGATTGCCGATCTTATCCGTGCAGAGCGCATTGATATGGTCGTCGATAAGTGTCCTTGTGCTGTCCTTGGCGAGCGAATAGATGGTAGAAACACCGTTCTTGATACGTGTCAGACCATTGCGTTTGGAGCCTACCCACAGGCTGCCGTCGGGCGTCATCTCCATGCAGGACACTTTCAAGCTGGCGAGAGGTCCGTCATAGCCGATGACACCTTTGTCGCTGGTGCCATACCAGATGCGTCCGCTGTCGGCTTGTGCGATGGCGGTGATGTCACCGTTATGCGTCGTGCCGAAGCGATAGATGAACTTTCCGGAGTAGGCGATGCCGCTCTTCTCCGTACCAACCCATAACAGGTCAGTGTCATCGACGTAAACACTCTGGATGCTAATGATTTCTTCTGTCTTCTTGTCGTTGATGTTCCGTGGCTGGACACTCTCCATGCTATGGGTGTTTACGTCGTAGCGTATCAGCCCCAGCTGGTCTGTCGCTATCCAGATGTTACCGCTGCGGTCACCCGCCATACCGTTGATGTTGCGGTCAACGCCGATGCCGGTCATGCCAAGCTCTTCTCCGATAGCAGTATCCCATGTATCCGCATTCTTATTATATTTGAAAAGCGTTCCCTGACCGTAGAGCCAGATATTGTCCATCTGATCGGCAAAAGCCTTGAGCGACTTACTCTTGCGAAGCTTTCTGTTGGCAATCTCGTTCGTGCCCCAAACGGTGTGCTGCTGGTTCATCACGTCACAGCATACCAAACGGCCGTCGTCATAGACGATGACAGCACCGTCCTTACATTCGCTGATAGAGCAGACCACGCCTTGCGGTACGCCGTGGGCATCGTCGGTATAGCCGAACTCATAGCTCGTCTGCTGTTGCATGTTGTAGCACACCACTCCCTTGTTGGGAATCGATCCCCAAAGGTTCTTGTGACGGTCGACATACACGATACTCGGAATGGTCTCAATGCCCATGCGTGCGAAATACTGTTTCATATCACGCTCGAAACTCTCTGTCTGAGGGTGATAGACGCAATAGCCGGAGGCTGTCTCGATGAGCAGGTTGCCGTCGAGCGTCTCCTGAATGGCGTTGATGTAACTGTTGGGCAGCGAGTTGCCGTCCTGCGAGTTACTCTGGAAGTTCTTGAACACATAACCGTCGTACCTATAGAGGCCGGCTGGCGTTCCAAACCACATGTAGCCACGTGAGTCTTTGAGAACACAGTTAATCTGACTACTGGTAAGTCCTTCTCTTGCGTCCAGTGTCTTGAACAGGAAGTCTGCCGCCATCGCCATCGGTACGGCGAGCAGCAGAACGAGCATCAGTTTCTTTATAGTTTTCATAAGGCCTTATTTCGCTTAAATCATACATGAGTAATGGTCAACGACACCAAGCAGATGTTTGTCGTCGTCGGTAACCAACACTGAATGTACCTTATATTTGTTCATTATTCTTTGTATCTCCGTAATCTTTGTCTCTGGCTTCACCGTCTTCGGCGTACGGGTCATGATGTCGCTGACCGTCCGGTCGAAGAACTCTGCCTGCCATTTCTCCATGGCCCTGCGGATGTCACCGTCTGTGATCAGTCCGACAATCTCGCCGTTCACCTCTGCGATGCCGAGACCGAGCTTGCCTTTGCTCACGAGTATGATGGCCTCGCCAAGATGCATCTCCGGCGGCAGCACCGGCATGTCTTCTGTGCGCATCACGTCCTGAGCGGTGGTAAGAAGCCGCTTGCCGAGTTCGCCGCCAGGATGGAACTGTGCGAAGTCCCTGGGCTGGAAGTTACGCTTCTCGATGAGTGCCACTGCCAGGGCATCACCCATGGCAAGCTGCGCCATTGTGGAGCTCGTAGGAGCGAGATTCAACGGACATGCCTCTTTCTCGACACTGACATTCAGATGGCAGGTGCTGTATTTCGCAAGCAGCGACTCCGGGTTTCCGCTCATGCCGATGATTGGTATCTGCATATGTAAAACCATAGGGATGAAACGCAGCAGTTCGTCTGTCTGCCCGGAGTTGCTGATGGCGAGCACCACGTCACCCTGAGCCATCACGCCGAGGTCGCCATGATAAACGTCGAGAGGATTGATGAAGAAAGATGGCGTTCCTGTCGATGCCAGTGTTGCCGCAATCTTCGCACCGATATGTCCGCTCTTGCCGACACCGGTGACGATGATCTTTCCCTTGCACCCGTACATCAGTTCGACAGCTTCCTCAAAGCTGTCGCCTATCTGAGGAATCAGCCCCATCACGGCTTCTGCCTCGTCCTTGATGCATTGTATGGCGTATTCTCTTGCTGTCATTTCTTATTCAATGAGTTTTAAAACCAGCGCCTCCAGCTTGTCGAGCTCCAGCATGTTTGCAGCATCGCTGAGGCCTTCGTCTGGGGTGGGGTGCACCTCGAAGAAGTAGCCTGTGGCGCCAAAGGCCTTTGCGGCGAGTGCCATCTGAGGCACAAACCGACGGTCGCCACCTGTCTTGCCGTCACTGCCGCCCGGACGCTGGACACTGTGGGTACAGTCCATGATGACGGTCGGTACGATCTCCAGCATATCAGGGATGTTACGGAAATCGACCACGAGGTTGTTATACCCCATCATGTTGCCACGTTCTGTCAGCCATACATCCTTTGCACCGGCCTCACGGGCCTTCTCAACAGGATATTTCATGTCCTTGCCACTGAGGAACTGGGCTTTCTTGATGTTGACGATACAACCGGTCTTTGCAGCAGCAACCAGCAGGTCGGTTTGACGGCACAGGAAGGCAGGAATCTGCAGGACGTCGCAGACCTCACCGGCAGCAGCTGCCTGATAGGATTCGTGGATGTCGGTAAGAATCCTGAGTCCGTATTTCGACTTTACGTCTGCAAGCATCTGTAGTCCTCGCTCCAGACCAGGACCACGGAATGAGCGTATTGACGTGCGATTGGCTTTGTCGAACGAAGCCTTGAAGATGATGTCTGTACCGTGTTTCTGGTTGATTTCCACCAACTTACGTGCTACAGTGTCGAGCAGCTCTGCTGACTCGATAACACAGGGACCGGCTATTATTGTTGCTTTATTCGTCATATTTGCTTTGCAAAAATAAACATTTTATCTCAATCCGCCAAATAATTTTCAAAAAAAGTGATAAATCACTTCTCATTGGTAATCAGATGAACATCTCTCTGTGGGAATGGTATCTCGATGCCGTTATTGTTGAGCGTATCGTAAACACACTTCAGCACATCGCTGACCACATACGACTTCTTAGGTGCATCGGCCCAGACAAAGAGGTTGAAGTTGATACTGGAGTCGCCCATTTCCGACACGACACTCTTCACTTTCTTCCTGGGATCCATCCATTGATGGTGGAGCGAATTGACGGCCGTCTCCACCAGTTCGGTCACTTGCTTGAGGTTTGAACCATAGGCAACGCCGAACGGTACTACTGCCAGAACGTAACCGTGGTTGCGAGTGAGGTTCTTGTAGTTTTTCGTGAAGAGCTGTGAGTTCTGGAACGTGATGACCTCGCCATACAGTGATTCGACGATTGTCGATGTGTAGCTGATGGATGCCACTTTTCCCATCGTGCCGTCCACCTGAATCCAGTCGCCGACCTTGATTCTGCCTGTCATGAGTGATGCACCGTAATAGATATTCTCAATGATGTCCTTCGATGCGAAACCGATACCTGTCGAGAGACCTCCGGAGATGGCCAGCAGCCAGGCGACGCTGATGTGCAGATAGGCGAGTGTGATAAGCAGCCAGACGCCCCAGATGATCAGCTGGATGACGTTCTTCCCCATCACAGCCCTGCTCTCTGCAGTCGTCGGGTCTTTCGTCTCGAAATGCAGGCGCATCAGGCTGAGCACCGTTCTTGAGATCCAACGGAACAGGAACCAGAGGCTTATGACGACCGTCAGCTTGAAGATGCTTACCTGAAGATTCTCCTGATTGATGAATTTCTTTTTAAAGATTGCCCAGCACATGTCACTGAGGTTGAATACGTCTGCTGCCCAGTAGATGCTGATCATCACGGAACAGACGATGAGTATCGGGATGGCGACCTGATGGATCAGTGAGTAGAACCACGTCTTCGTAACAGGCTTTGTGGCGAACCCGTGCTTTTCTTCGTACATCTTCAGATAGTCGGAGATGCAGGTGATGGTGAGTATGCAGGTCAGTTGCATGATCCACCAGATGAGCAGCTGAACGGCCAGCAGTGTGTAGCCAGCCCACGAACAGCATGCCGAGGCGATGAACACGGTCAGTGAAATGTAGGTATAGAACATATCCGAGCGGGGTATGTTCTGATTGTGTTTCTTCACACCCCACCATTGCCAAACCAGGCATGTCAGCAGTACCGGTGGGAAGATGAGGCTGACGAGTTCACTGGGAATAAGGATGATCCGGAAGGTGATGACGATGAAGCCGATGACCAGCAATGGGGCATAGATGTAGAATGCACTGCGTATCTGGTCGCCCTTCACACGCAGCAGCAGTGATATCAGGATAACTGCGAGCAGCCACAGATACTCCACCATCAGTCCGGAGGCCATGATGAAGAAGTTCTGGTCAATCCGATGGCGCATCACGCCCATAATCAGTGCCAGTGTGATGGTTGTCGTGGCCCACATGATCGATGACCGTTTCTTCAGGAACTCCCTTGAATGGAAGCGCCTGGGCATGAAACGGAACACCAGCAGGTTTAAGCCAACGGCGACAACGGCATAGAAAAGAATGGCTCCGAAAAGCGACAATATCCACAGGACATTCCAGTCAGACCGCTTGCTTTCGTCATCCGTCGTGTATTTGTTGCTCACGACCTCCTTCATCATTTTATACTTCTCCCTGAAATTGCGGGCGATTTCAAAGTAGGTGTCACCACCGTTGACAAAGATACTGGTCTGTATGTCGTAATAGCGCTTCTGGGCATAGTCGTTCATGCTTTTCAGACGCTGTTCCGTGGAGTCGTAGTAGCGGATGTAGTCTGCCATCTGTCTGGAGTCGTCTTCAAGGATGCGCTTGATGACCGTTGCCAGGGTAAGGCAGACGGTACGGTCTGTCTGTGCCTGAGGCGACAGCACTGTTCTGGGCATCGACTGCAGGCTGATGATCAGACTGTCATAGCGTGCCACTTCGCTGCTGGTCTGGCTGATAAACTCACGGAACGGCAGCTGCTGACGCTGGAATTGCTGGTACTGTTCTGTGGCCTGATGACAGGCATAGGTAAGGTCAAACAGATATTCCTGATTCTGTGAGTACAGCATCAGTGCATTCTGGTTCGACAGTTTCATGGTTTCCTGTAACTTACGGAACACCTCCTTACGCTGCTCCTTACGGTCGTCGCGTTTGGAGTTCAACTCATAGTAGTGTTTCGTGAGTTCCGAACGTAGGATGGTCAGCGTCTCGTCGAGACCCCTCTCCTTTAAAACAGCGCCAGCCTCTATGGTAATGCCCAGCAACAGGGCTATGATGAATGCTATTCTCTTCATTCCTTGCTTTTCTTGTTTCGGACGGCAAAGTTACAAAGAATTTCGCAAATTATGTAAATAATCAGTCGTAAACTTGCGGTTTTAGCGTTTTTTTATTACTTTTGCAGCTGTAAAACCGTAAAATGAAAGAAAAATGATGCTTATTGCAGACAGTGGCAGCACAAAGACCGACTGGGCGCTCGTCGACGCTTCAGGGGTTTCTGTCGTTAAGACGCAGGGTATTAATCCCGTTCATCAGAGCCGTGAGGTGATTATGCAGATCCTGCAAGAAGAGCTGAAACCTCAATTGGGTGACGCCCTGATGAATGATGTCCGTTTTTATGGCAGTGGTGTGCGCCCTGAGATGGAGACCGTTTTGGCGTCTGTGATTCGTGATTCTTTTTCTTCTGCCTCGCATGTTGAGGCGCATAGTGACATGCTCGGTGCAGCCCGTGCACTTTGTGGACGAAACGAGGGAATTGCCTGTATATTAGGTACTGGCGCCAATTCGTGTCTGTACGACGGGACGACCATCGTAGGCAATACACCAGCTATGGGCTATATCTTAGGCGATGAGGGCAGCGGTGCATGGATAGGGAAACGTTTTCTGCACGATCTTTATAAAGGAATTTTATTAAAAGACCTTTGCGCAGAATTTGAGAGCGAGACGGGCCTTTCGTTGCCTTTAATAATTAATAAGGTCTATCGTGAGCCGATGGCCAACCGTTTCCTGGCCTCGCTGACGCCTTTCGTGCATCGACATAAGGACGAAGAAGCCGTACGTCAACTGCTCGTCGATGGGTTCTGCGACTTCTTTAATTTTAATATCTCTCCTTATCAGCGTGCAGATCTGCCTGTTTCTTTCGTGGGTAGTATTGCGCACTATTTTGAGACGGAACTCAGGGCTGCTGCAGATATGACCGGTTATGCAGTCGGTGCTATCGAACGCAGTCCACTTGATGGCCTGATAAAATTTGAAACATTAAGATAATATGAAACTCAAACTGCTAATTACACTTCTGATGGCAAGCATTACACTGCCAATGACAGGACAGACGGACAAGACGAAGTTCGTGACTGTCGACAACGGACATTTCCTGAAAGACGGAAAGCCCTATTATTATGTCGGTACAAACTTCTGGTATGGTGCCATTCTCGGCTCTGAGGGGCAGGGTGGCGACCGAAAGCGACTGGTCAGGGAGCTCGACTACATGAAGAAGATCGGCATCGACAACCTGCGAATCCTTGTGGGCTCTGATGGTGAACGGGGTGTCACCACGAAGGTGGAGCCAACCCTTCAGATCAAGCCGGGCGTGTATAACGACACGATTCTCGCCGGTCTCGACTTCCTGCTTCAGGAGATGGGTAAGCGAAACATGGTGGCTGTACTTTATCTTAACAACTCCTGGGAGTGGAGTGGAGGCTACGGCTTCTATCTCGAACATGCCGGAGCAGGCAAACAGCCCCGTCCCAACGAAGACGGCTATCCTGCCTTTATGAAGGCCATGAGCAAGTATGCTACGAACCAGAAGGCGCATGAGCTGTTCTATGACTACGTACGTTTTATCCTCAGCCGTACCAATCGCTATACCGGCTTGAAATATTCTGAGGACCCAGCCATCATGTCGTGGCAGATCGGCAATGAACCCCGTGCCTTCGACAAGGCTGTGCTCCCCGATTTTGAAAAGTGGCTCGCTGAGGCGTCGGCACTCATCCGCTCGCTGGATGCCAACCACCTGATCTCAATAGGCTCTGAGGGAGCCTGGGGCTGCGAGGAAGACTGGGGATGTTATGAACGTATCTGTTCCGACCGTAATATTGATTATTGTAACATCCACCTGTGGCCCTATAATTGGAGCTGGGCCCGTCAGGATCATCTGATAGAGGATCTGCCTAAGGCAAAGGCGAATACGAAGGACTACATCGACCGTCATCTGGAGATCTGTGCCCGGTTGAAGAAACCCCTTGTGATGGAGGAGTTCGGCTATCCCCGTGACGATTTCAAGTTTGCACTCGGTACACCCACCAAGGGCCGTGACGGCTTCTACCAGTATGTTTTCTCGCTTGTGGCCGACAATGCCGAGCAGGGCGGTTATTTCGCAGGCTGTAACTTCTGGGGCTGGGGCGGCTTCGCCAAACCTAAGCACGAACAGCAATGGCAGGTGGGCGACGACTATACGGGCGACCCTGCCCAAGAGCAGCAAGGACTTAATTCTGTGTTCTCAGGCGACAAATCGACGCTGAAAGTCATTAAATCGCAGGTCGGCAGAATGAATAAATTACGTTAAAAAAGAGCGTGTGCGCGAGCACACGTTTTTTGTTGTGACAAAGTGCTGCAATTCGTCAATAAAGTGTTATTGACTTTATGAAATTATTCGTATCTTTGCACCCAATAACTTTAACGTGTGAACATTAAAAAATGAAGAAACTGCTAGCAATCCTGTTTGTGGTGATGGCATCCGTCCAGATGTCTGCCCAGATTCGTGGTAATAATATCGTGGTCACTGTAGAACCAGATCATAAGGACTGGAACTACAAGACGGGCGAGAAGGCATCGTTTGTCATCGAGGTGCGCAAGTCGGGCACGTTGGTCGACGGTGTCAGCATCGACTATGCTGCCGGTCCTGAAATGTATCAGGACGTCAAGAAAAGCATGGTGCTGAAGGACGGTACCCTGAAACTTTCAGGCACCATGAAGCAGCCCGGCTTCTACCGTGTGGATGTCACTGCCCACGTCGATGGAAAGGATTATAAGCAGGCCTGTGGCGTCGCTTTCTCTCCTGAGAAGCTCCAGCCCTCGACCGTGATGCCGGCAGATTTCGAGTCGTTCTGGCAGAATGCCATCGCTGAGGCTCATAAGATATGGTTGAATCCTACGAAGCGCCTGCTGCCCGAGCGATGCACCAAGGACGTGAATGTCTATGAGGTGTCGTTCAATAATATCCGTGACGGCTGGCGTACGTACGGCATCCTCTCTGTTCCAGTGAAGGAGGGCAAGTACCCTGCTCTGCTGAGAGTGCCAGGTGCCGGTGTCCGTCCATACGGTGGCGACATCTGGACGGCCTCACAGGGTGCGATCACCCTTGAGATTGGCATTCATGGCATTTCGGTCACGATGGAGCAGAAGGTTTACGACGATGTCTTCAACGGTGCCCTGATGAACTACTGGGACTGGGGAATGGACGATCGTGAGAAGAGCTACTACTATCGTGTCGTAATCGGCTGTATCCGTGCGCTCGACTATATTATGGAGTACACCCCGTGGAACGGTCTGGATATGGGTGTGACGGGCAGTTCACAGGGAGGCTTCCTCTCGCTGGCTGTTGCCGGACTCGACAAGCGCATCACGTTTTATGCCCCCGTTCATGCAGCCCTCTGCGACCATACCAACTCGCTGAAGGGTGTAGCTTGCGGCTGGCCCCATTATTTCTACGGGAACAAGGGCAAGGGACAGGAGAAGCAGATAGAGACCTCCCGTTATTACGACGGTGTCAACTTCGCCCGTCTGATCACCAATCGGCAGAAGGGATGGTTCTCTTTCGGCTATAACGATGATGTGGTGCCTCCGACGACGGCCTACGAAACCTATAATATCGTGACGGGTCCGAAGGAACTCTCACCTTATCAGCAGACCTGGCACTTCTGGTATCAGGAACAGTGGGACGAGTGGGAGAACTGGCTTTTGAAACAAATGAAACTAAGATAACATGAAGAAGATTTTAGCGATGGCGATAGCGACTGTAGCAGTGGCTGCCTGCACAGCAACACAAAAGGCTGAGCCTGAGAAGACGGTGGCTCAGCAGTTAGAGGAGCGTCTGGCCTCTATCCGTGAGAAAGGTTATATGGCCGGTCATCAGGACGACCCGTTCTATGGCATCGGCTGGGCATACGAGGACGGTAAAAGCGATGTAAAGCTCACCGTGGGCGACTATCCAGCTGTGATGGGCTTTGAACTCGGTGGCATTGAGATGGCCGACGAGAAGAACCTCGACAGTGTGCCGTTTACGAAGATCCACGACGAACTCCTGGCGCATGTCAAGCGTGGTGGTATCGTGACCATCAGCTGGCACCCACGTAATCCGATTACGACGAAGCCTCACGGCGGACTCGACGGACAGGTGTTCCCAGAGGGTTCTGCATGGGATGTTGCTGATACGACTGTGGTTCGCAGTGTGCTGCCCGGTGGCGAGAATGCCGAGAAGTTCCAGACATGGATGCAGCGTGTCGGCGACTTCATCGAGGGCCTCACTGACGAGAACGGCCAGCGTGTGCCCATCATCTTCCGTCCCTGGCACGAGAACAACGGCTCATGGTTCTGGTGGGGACAGAAGCTGTGCTCTGACGAAGAGTTCAAGGGACTGTGGAATCTCCTTCAGGATTATCTCAACGGTCGTGGCTTCGACAACCTTCTTTGGAGCTATTCGCCCAACCTCGACGGCAACTGGACCTTGGAGCGCTTCATGCAGCGTTATCCGGGCAATGACCGTGTGACGCTGATCGGCGAGGATGCCTATCAGTGGGGCACGGAGGAAGACTTCGTGAAGCAGGTGAATGCCGACCTCACGTTCCTGACCCAGTTTGCCAAGGACAACGGCAAGCTGCTGGCCATGACCGAGTGTGGCTTTAAGAATATCCCCGACTCCACGTGGTTCAGCCGTGTGCTGAAGGTGCAGATGGACAAGTATCCCATCAGCTACTTCCTACTCTGGCGTAACTATGAGAAGGAGTGGTTCGGACCAGTGCCCGGCACACCCTGTGGCGACGACTATAAGGCATTCAAGGAGGCAGAGAACGTGCTCTTCCTTAAAGACATAGCAGAGTAATCAATCATAAAAATAAGATAATGACAGCATTTGAACAGAAAGTGGCAGCCCTGCGTCAGCATCACGAGGAGCTGCTGAGCCGTAAGAACGAACCCATAGAGTGGGGCAACGGCATTTACGAGAAGTACAAGTATCCGGTAGTGACCGCTGCCCATATCCCCTTGGAGTGGAAGTACGACTTTAACGAGAAGGACAATCCCTATCTGATGCAGCGCATCATGTGCAACGCTGCCCTTAACTCAGGTGCCATCAAGTGGAATGGTAAGTACTGCCTCGTGGTCCGTGTCGAGGGTGCCGACCGCAAGAGTTATTTCGCTGTGGCAGAGTCGCCTAACGGCATCGACAACTTCCGTTTCTGGGAGGAGCCCATCACCATGCCCGACGACGTCATTCCTGCAACGAACATCTACGACATGCGCATCACCCAGCATGAGGACGGCTGGATCTACGGTGTCTTCTGTGCTGAGCGTCACGACGACTCGCAGCCGGGCAACCTCTCTGCTGCTACGGCAACGGCCGGCATCGCACGTACGAAGGACTTGAAGACCTGGTACCGTCTGCCTGACCTGAAAACCAAGTCGCAGCAGCGTAACGTGGTGCTGCACCCTGAGTTTGTCGATGGCAAGTACGCCTTTTATACCCGTCCGCAGGACGGCTTTATCGACACTGGCTCTGGCGGTGGCATCGGATGGGCGCTCGTCGACGACATCACAAATGCCGAGGTGAAGGATGAGAAGATCATCAATGCCCGTCACTATCACACCATCACGGAGGTGAAGAACGGTGAGGGTCCTCATCCCATCAAGACACCTAAGGGCTGGCTGCACTTGGCGCATGGCGTACGTGCCACAGCCGACGGTCTCCGTTATGTATTATATATGTATATGACCTCGCTCGAGGATCCTACGAAGGTGATCGCTCAGCCGGGCGGCTATTTCCTCGTGCCGGAGGGTGATGAGTACTATGGCGACGTGATGAATGTGGCCTTCGCCAACGGTTGGATTGCCGACGAGGATGGCAAGGTGTTCATCTACTATGCCTCTGCCGACACCCGTATGCATGTGGCTACCTCGACCGTCGACAAGCTCATCGACTACTGCATGAATACCCCCGAGGACGGTCTGTACACGGCTGCCTCTGTAGAGACAATAAAGAAACTCATCGCTAAAAACCGTAATTTGTAACCATTATGGCAAAATCGAATCTCATTGAGAAAATAGGTTATGGCTTCGGCGATATGTCGTCGTCAACTTTCTGGAAGATCTTTTCTTACTATCTCCCGTTCTTCTATTCCAACATTTTCGGTCTGTCGCTGATCGATGCCGGTGTGCTGGTGCTCGTCACCCGTATCTGGGATGCCGTCTCCGACCCGATGATGGGAATCATCTGCGACCGTACCAACACCAAGTGGGGTAAGTACCGTCCGTATCTGTTGTGGGTGGCACCGTTCTTTAGCATCTGTGGTATCCTGCTGTTTACCACGCCCGACTGGAACTATGGTGCCAAGCTCATCTGGGCGTATATCACCTATATCATGATGATGACCGTCTATACCGGTATCAACGTGCCTTATGGCGCTATGTTAGGTGTGATGACCGACGATTCGAACGAGAAGACCGTATTCTCGTCGTTCCGTATGTTCTTCGCTTACGGCGGCTCGTTCCTGGCACTGTTCCTCTGGGAGCCGCTGACGAATATGTTTGGCGGTTATAACACCCCTGGCGGATGGTTCTGGGGTATGTGCGTCATCGCAGGCGCATGCTTCGTGATGTTCATCCTCTGCTTCCTGTTGACGAGGGAGCACCTGAAGACGATATCCACCGTGAGTGTCGGCAGCGACTTCAAGTCACTGCTGTCCAACAAGCCCTGGTGGCTGCTCATCGGTGCTGCACTGTGCTCGAACCTGTTCAATACCGTTCGTGGTGCTACGGTGGCCTATTTCTTCCAGGACATCATCGGACTCGACGTCCACATGTCGTTCTTCGGACTGGCATTCCTCTTCTACGCAGGTCTGTTCCTGGGTATCGGCGAGGTGTCTAACATGGCTGGTGTGGCACTCTGTGTGCCCATCGCAGGCAAGCTGGGTAAGAAGACCACGTTCATCGTCGTCAATGCAGCATTGCTCGTGCTGAGCATCGCATTCTTCTTCGTGCCCTGCACGGCTGGCGGCTTCTGGACGATGCTGATCCTGCAGATCGTGATCTCTGTCTTCACAGGTATCATGTCACCGTTGGTATGGAGTATGTATGCCGACGTATCCGACTATGCTGAGCTGAAGTTCCAGACGGCTTCTACGGGTCTGATCTTCTCGTCTGCCTCTATGGCACAGAAGTTTGGTGGTGCCATCGGTGGTGCTGCCGTACTGTGGCTGCTCTCAGGCTTCGGCTACGTGACAGACGCCGACGAGCTTGCTGCCGGTGCCATCCAGCCTGACAGTGCCCTGATGGTGCTTCGCTATCTGATGAGCTTCATCCCTGCTGCCGTAGCAGCACTGGCCATCATCGTCGTTTATTTCTATCCGCTCACCACAGAGCGTATCAATGAGATCAACGCCGAACTGAAGAAGTACCGTGACATTGAATAATAGCGTATGGATATACAACTGATGAAACAAGAGATGCAGGATGTCGTGGAGAACAACATCCTGCGTTTCTGGCTTGACAAGATGGTCGATCGTGAGCATGGGGGCTTCTATGGTCGCATCGATGCTAACGAGGTGCTGCATCCCGATGCTGAGAAGGGTGCCATCCTTAATGCACGTATCCTATGGAGCTTTTCGGCAGCCTATCGGGTGTTGTCAGAGGTGAGAGGTGAGTGCGAAGAGGTGAGAGCATACCTCGAAGCAGCCACCAGAGCCAAAGACTATATCATCGACCATTTCATCGACAAGGAATACGGTGGTGTCTATTGGAGCGTCGATTATCTCGGCCGTCCGCTCGACACGAAGAAGCAGTTCTATGCCATCGGCTTCGCCATCTACGGCATGTCGGAGTATGCCCGTGCCACTGGCGACCGTGAGGCGCTGGAGTGTGCCTTGCAGCTCTTCGACTGTATCGAGGAACATGCCTTCGACCCTGAGCACAACGGCTATATCGAGGCTTGCACCCGTGAGTGGGGTGAGATGGCCGACATGCGCCTCTCAGAATATGACGCCAACTTCCCCAAGTCGCAGAACACCCATCTGCACATCATTGAGCCCTATGCCAATCTGTATCGCTGTCTGAAGGAGTTTCAGGCTGCTTCGTCGTGCGACTACGTGCCTGTCATCGGCTCTGTGCTGCCGATAGAGGTGGCAGTGCCTCAGGAGACGCTCTTGCGTGTTGAGGGTGCCTTGCGGAATATCATTGGTATCTTTACCGACAAGATCCTTAATCCTGAGACGCATCATCTGGATCTTTTCTTTGAGATGGACTGGACCCGTGGGGCAGGGCATCTGGAGAGCTACGGTCACGACATCGAGTGTTCATGGCTGATGCACGAGGCTGCGCTTGTCCTGGGCGATCAGGATGTGCTGGCAAAAGTGGAGCCGATTGTCCGTGAGGTGGCAAAGGCTTCTGAGAAGGGACTGCGGCCTGACGGTTCGATGATCCACGAGGCCAACCTTGATACGGGGCATGTCGATGACGACCTCCACTGGTGGGTACAGGCCGAGAACGTTGTGGGCTGGTACAACCTCTATCAGCACTTCGGCGACGAACAGGCTTTGGAGCGTGCCTTCCAGTGTTGGAACTACATCAAGACGCAGATCATCGACTGGGACAACGGCGAATGGCACTGGAGCCGACATCCTGACGGTACGCTCAACACCGTCGATGACAAGGCCGGCTTCTGGAAATGCCCCTACCACAACAGCCGTATGTGTCTCGAAATCATCGAAAGAGTCATTCAGTAGGGTCGAATCCTACTGCACAAATTTAGAAATCGTCCGACAAATTCTGCATTTGTCGGACATTTCTTTTGCTATCGTTCTTTTTTCTTACACCTTTTGCCTACCTTTGCACTCTGTAACGATAGTAGAAAGATGAGACGAGTGTTCCACCTTATTGTAATTATGTTACTGATGGCATCAGAGGTTGCAGCCGATGGTGCCAATAAGGTGAATTGTCCTCTTGTCAGAATCGTTGCAGAACGGCTGCCCGATATGAATGTTCCTCGCAGTGGTCACTCTGCTTTGATGCTCAACGGTGAGCTGACGGTCTTAGGAGGCCATACGTCTGGCTTTGTGCTCACTCAGACGGCTGAATACCTCAGAGATGGAGAATGGCACAGCCTGAATACGGTCTATACCCACGATGGCGGCATTTCGATAGTGCTGAAATCAGGCAATGTCATGCTGGCTGGCGGTTTTAAGGATAATCTTGGTATCGGACAGAGTTTTGAGGTGGAGATCTACGATCCCGTCTCGCATACATTTAAAGGTTTCGGCTGTCTCGACCAGAAACGGGTTTCAGGAGCTGCCGTTGAACTTGATAGCGGACAAGTGATGATCATTGGCAACTGGTATGCTGATGACGGCATGGAGATGTTCGACGGCAAGGCAACGTTCTCTCATGTCAGGGATGTATCGCAATTCCGTTGCCTTCCGCATGTGTTCCGTACCTCTGATGGCGATGCCGTGATTGTCTCAGGTTACGATAATCATGGTGAACAGATTGCCTCCATTGTCATTGACCGCCTGTATGGTGCGCCTTTCGTCAATGAGCTGTTTGACAACTGGAAGCCGTTAAGATATGACCTTGTGCAGCATGGTGAGGACAGTTCCATTGGTGATACGTCTAAAGGCGAATACCGTTACCTGATGCCTGTGGAGAACAGGGACGGCCAGCTTGCTATTATCGATGTACGGGACACTGTGTTTACGCCGTTGCCTACGTCGTGTCCTGTCCCCATGAAAAGCCAGTGGGGAACCATTCGCTACGTCACTCCTGTCTATGCTGACCGCCAGCACCAGCGAGGGTATGTCGTTGGCAGCGACGATACCAACCGGTTGTATGCCCTCTGTATCGACTATTCGAAGACCCCAGCCTTGCTGACGCTCTATCATACCGACCCGTTGCCCGAGGCCGGCATGCGACCGATTCCTGTATTGACGCCTGAGGGTAATCTGATACTGACGGGAGGCGTCAGCAATGAGCTGAACGGCAACTTCTCTCCGACGGCTTCTGTCTGGCTCCTGCGTTTCTATGATGAAGGCCGTGAGGCAGCCGGTAGCAACTGGTGGCTTTGGGGAGTAGGGGGTGCATCGCTCTTGATGGCAGTCCTTGTCGCATGTTTCTTCTGGTGGAGGAAACGTCAACAGACTGATGGGCAACCCGAGGAACCTTCGTTGTCGGCAAGGGGCGATGCCGTGTTGATGCAACGTGTATGTGAACTGATGGATGATCGGCAGCTCTATCTTCAGCAGGGACTGAAGGTGTCGGATGTCGCCTCTCTCCTCAGTACCAACAGCCGTTATGTCTCAGAGTGCATAAGGGCAGAGAAGGGCAGTTCCTTTTCTCAGTTTGTCAACGAATACCGCCTGGAGCACGCTAAGCGCCTGTTGCAGGAATCTCCTGATAAGAAAATGTCTGCAGTCGCGATCGAGTCTGGCTTCTCGAATGACAAGGCCCTCACCCGTTGTTTTAAGGATCTGACAGGCTTCACCCCGACAGACTGGAAGATTCTTAACGTGAACTCCCAGAAAAAGTAATCGTGCGACATATTCCGCAATTGTCGGACGGTTTTCCTTTGTTAACCTGCCTAACACCCTTAAGTTGATTGACGATGAAGCTTTCCTACAATGCCCGTTGGTCAAGGAACTGACTATTCCTGCATCGGTTGACAGTATAGGTAATTATGCATTCTTTTAGCAAAGTATATGGCTTTTTCGAATACAGACGCAAAAATGATAATATAGATTAATCTCGGCGGGAGCGGCAGCAATGTCGCTCCTGCTTTCTGCTTGGAAGACGTATAATTTTAAAATGTGAGATTTCGTGCAATTTCAAAAAGACGCTAAGACGTTTAAGACGCTTAAGACGGTTTATGCAGTAATGTGTGTCCGGCAACACAAAAAGCCATCCCTCATCGGGGTGGCTTTCGGTTGGTTACAGCCCCATGCAGCTGGTCGCTCCTGAAATAGGGATTGACAAGCTTCAACCGGAAGTGAGGCTCAAGCAAACGCCAGATGGGAATCCAGTACACGCTGGTACTCTCCATCGACACCTCGCTTACGCCACGACTCTTCATCTCAAG
>JAEEGL016160648.1_pt1 | contig 25051 bp, 6 predicted proteins | sample 9134231 | NCBI WGS metagenome assembly JAEEGL01 (sample SAMN16246548, study PRJNA631951) | gut metagenome | biome: gut microbiome; feature: rumen; material: fiber-attached | host: Bos | place: Iran: Karaj | collected 2018-10 | reverse complement strand
GCGGGAGACGATGAGCTCTCGACAATGCGGATGTCGGTCTTGACGTTGCGGATGCGGTCGGGAGTGATCTCCACACCGGGCCTGTAGCCCACAATCTCCATGATACGCTTGTCGTCGTAGTATTGCAAAATATCCTTCAGCGTCTTGTAGGCGACCTGCTTGCGGAAGCTGCTGAACACCATTAACAGGTCAAGCAGCGAAGTTGACGCGTTCTGCGCCTGCTGCGCATACAGCGTGCCGCTCTCTCCGCTGTTGCCGGCACGGCCTTGGAGTGCCCCGTGGACGCCGGATATATCCTCGAAAAATTTCAGCTGGATATTCAACAGCTCGCCGATGCCGATATTCACGGCGTTGGCACTGATCTGCTGCGGCATGGGGGCACCTGGCTTCATCTTCAAGGCAAGCACGCCGTTGAACGACGACCATGTTTCAGCAACGTCTCTCAGGCTGACATTGCCCAAACAGTCCTCGGGAACGAGCAACACGCCCTTGGCACTGGCACGCATGATCCAGTCATACATGGTGATAAGGCGGTTGACGTACCTTTGCTGGTCAATGAAGTCGTTGACGAAGCTGTGGATCTCGCCGTCGATGAACGGGTAGGCTTTCAGCACATAGGGATGGCTCTTGTGGTCGTAGGGTGTTTCGCCTTCTTCCAGGATGTCACCAAACGGACTGAGCATATAGTGGTACCAGTAGTTGTCCATGAACCAGCCGGTGTCATTGTCGCTTGAGAACTGACCGGCATCTATCAGCGGTACGTCCTCGTCGGGGATACCGGCCTCGCGGGCCTGGGCAAGACGGCGCGCGTTCACGACCTCCACCATTTCATGGTAGTCCTCAATCTCTATCTTGAACAGTTCGCCGGTATTCATGTCGTGGCAGCGGATGCGGGGCTTCTGCTCCTTGCGCCATACCTCAATGACGCGGCAACGGCCATTGTCGGGGAATAGGAAATCCCAGGCAAGGCGGCGGTTGTCATATCCGAACTGCTCATAATAGTCACCCAGATAGCTTCGGTCTGCAGCTGCACCGTAGATCTCTTTCAGGCGCTGGTGGTCGGCTGGGCTCTTGGCAAAACGGTGTAACAATGTGCCGATACTGATGTCGTGGATCTCGCCCAGACAGCTGACGTCCTTTGCGTTGAAGTCGCGCATGTTGCTATCGACAAAGAAATTATCGCACTCGACATGGTTTACCCATACGTCCTTATTACCTTCCTCATCCCAGCCATAGCGGATGCGGTTGACGATGAAGCCGCCGATAAGGAAATCCTCAAACGAGCGGGACTCGTTCACCTCCAAATCATTCACGTCGGCATTGTAGCCCAGCAATTCGGTGTTGCACTCGGCGTACACCTGTTCCTTGCGGTCGCGGGCAAAACATGTCGGCTCGGTATTCTGCTTGTAATACTCGCCCAGCACGCTACGCACTAAGCGGCGGATCAGGTTGTTCTTCAACGGCACACTGCCCTGACGGCGGATGTACTCGGCCTCGGTGATACTCTCGCCGTCAACGACGATAATATCATCCCACTGCTTGCCGTAGCAATAGTCCTTGTTGCGCTTGCGCTCATAACGGAAGTACGCCATGTTGTCCCAATAGCGCTGGGCCTCCATCAGCACATCAATGGCGCGTCCGTGTTCGTTGGTGCGCTGCTTCGCAACCTGAACACTGTCGGCTTCGGCAGGCTTCACCCTGCTCAATCTCCTTATCTTCTCCTTCTTTGCCATATCGTTGTATTGTTTTGTGCAAAATTACATGTATGCAACCTAGCACCCGTTTTATCCGTTAACTCGTTACATGATACCAAGCTCGCTCAACAGCTCCTTGCGACGCTCGCGAAGCCTTGTCATTACCTCGTCGTCAAATCCTTCTCCCAATCCAGGCTCGTCAATGGTCTTGGTATGCTTGCCTTTCTTGATGGTCGTAAGCTCCTTCTGGGCACTGTCAAGGGCCTTATAGCGTTCTTTGTCGCCAGCATCCTTGGCTTTCTTCTTCTCGACCTGTATCAGAATGTCCTGGGCAAGGTCGGTATAGTTGCGCTTGCGCTCATAGATCACGCCATAGTCAGTGTCGGGTGAGCCGTAGCTGTCAACACCGCCGGCACGTTTGGCGACTTCCTGGCCGATCCACTTGCGGCGCAGGGTGTCGTCAGTGTTGAAGTTGTCCTCCAGCTGTGCATCATCAAGTTCGACAACACGCTCCTTGGCCTTGGTCTCGAACTTTTTCATGTAATGCTCGTCGGCCTTTTCCTCTCCTGCTGCACCATAGGCCCAGCCGGTGAACATACTGCCGCGGCGCTTCTTGTAGCGGGTGTAACGCTCTGCCATCTGGCCCGCATTGAGCTTCTGCGCGTCGCTGGCGGTCATGCCGAGCTCGTCAATGTAGAGTTTGTCGAGCTGGTTCTGCGGCACACTCATCACACGAAGGACAAGCAAACCGAACTCATGGGACAACTCGGGGTTGCCGTCGGCAAAGTCAAGTCCTGCAGCAATCCAGTCGGTAAGGGTCTGCGGATTGACGCCGACACCGGCCTGGACAATCAGGTTAACAAGGTCGTTGGCACCTTCAATGCCGTCGCGCTTGAAGTTGCGCATCATGTTCTGGATGTCACTCATCAGCGGCAACAGGTTGAAGTTGTAGTTGGAAATGTCCTGACCCGAGCGGGACATGTTGTAAATGTCGCTCATGACATTACCTGCGCTCAATCCTTCAATACCTCCTGCAATGGCGTGCAAGGCGGCATCTTCAAGCATTTCTTTCTTGTCGTCGTCATCGTCACCCATCAACAGGTAAGGCAGATACGGACCCAGGTTCCAGGCCATCTGCATTACCCAGCCGAAGATAGCGAAGTCGGCAAGGTTTTTATACTTGGCGCGGCGATAGATACGCGCGGCGGTGCGCGCTGCATCCTGCTCGTTCAGTCCGTCACGCACCATCTGCTTGCTCATGAACTCCAACGCCTGTTCCTTGTAGCCGGGCGTGAAGATGTGTTTGAGGTTGGCAATGGACTGGAACAGGCGGCGCTGGTAGCCCATGGAAGCGTTACGGAACACGGTCAACGCGACACTGGCGGCGCTGCGGTCAAGCTGCATCGCGCTAAGGTAGGCATTGGCATTGCTCTGCTGGGTCTCGTTATACGAAATTGAAGCGTCACGCAGGGCCTTCTTCTTGGCAAGTTCATCGGTATAGCCTGCCTTCCGGTAACGTTTGAGCTTGGTCTCATAGATAGCCTTGGCACCCATGGCTACAGTCAGACCGTCAATGAAGGCGTTGGGAGACATACCCAACCGGCTCGCGGTCTCTACGATCTTGTTGCGCCACAGGCCCCAGTCGGCGTCGCTCTCGCGCAGGCGACTGTCACCGGCCTGGCGGCTCTGCCAACGCTGGGCAAAGCCTGGCAGCTCGTTAAGGGCCCAGTTCCATGCCTTGGCGGCACCGACAGGATTGCTGCTCTTGATAAGTTCAAGACCGCTGGCCTCGCTCAAATAGGCGGGATAGGACAACAGCTGCTTCATGGCGGTGAAAAGTCTGAAACTGATCTTGGCGGCGGTGACGCCCTTGGCGACATTGACAAGGGTGGTATCAACGCTGTCACGGTCCATCTTGGGACGGTAGGCACCGCTGGCAATGGCGCATGTGCGCTTGAAGTTCATCCATAAGGTCTTACCCGAGCCGAAGCGGATGCTGCTCATGTTCAACAGGCGGTTGCGGAAGCGCTTATAGCTCAACAGGGTGTTGAGGTCACGGTTGAACTCGGCAAACGCGGCCCAGTGTTCCATGTCCTGCAGGTGTCCCAATACGACATCAAAGGCGTCGGCACCGGTCACGTCAAGCGGCAGGCTGTTGCGCTTACGCTTGATGATACTTCCGGTGATCGTCGAGCCGATATTGTTGTCGTCCAGGTAGCTCTCGTTGTTCAAGTCCTCCTCCTGGCCGCGGCTGCGGGAGTTGATCTTCAAGGGGAAGTAGTGCTCAATGGCGGCCATGGATGCACCGAACATGCGCTGGTAAACGGCGTTGTAGTCGTTACGCTTGTTCACAAGGAAATCTTCCTGCAGCCAGTCGGCAAGCTGGATGAAACGCGGATCAAGCCTCTGGCGGATGGTCTCTACATCTTCTTCGGTAATACCCATCTTGCGCAGCTTCATGCGGCCGTCGCCCATCTTGTTCACCATGTAGATGTAAAGCATGTTACCCTGTGACAGGGTGTGTACCTTCTCCTCGCCCGCATCCCAGAAGGAAACGTCCATGCCGGGCAGCTTGCGCTCCAACGCAAACAGGTCGCTCCAGCGCATGTCCTTGCCAAACACCTCGCTGACCTTTTCGTCGAGCACTTTGTGGGCGGCTTTCAGGTTGCGCCACTCGCGGTCGGCGGCATCGGTCCAGCCTCCCATGAAACGCTGCCACAGGTAGCCTTCGCCGTTGACGTTCTTACGGCCCAACATGCGCAGCATGTAGTCAAAGTTGGCAAGGGGCTTTATGAAGAAACGGACAATGCTCCAGTTGGCGGCTTGCTGCATCCAGCTGGGCTTGACATGTTCGTCGGCGGGAACGCCTTCAAGGTCGCTGTTGGCGTTGTGGCGTATCTCGTTGACGCGCTCCTTCTGCATTTCGCGCCATTCCTTGGCGCGCTGCACACTGGCACCGAGACCGGCACCCAGGGCGGTAGTCAACTGGTCATAGGCGGCAACACGTTCAAGACGGTTTTCGCGGATGGCATTCTCCGTCTCGGCGACTAACTGGTTATACTGTTCTCGGGTAATGGCGCCTGCCTGCAGGTCGTCCTTTGCGTTTTGCAGTTCATGGCGCAGCTCGTTTTCCTCCTGTTTGCTGCCTTTGATGTCCTCGACGTACTGCTGGGCAAGCAACAGTCCCTGGTACTCGGCGGCGGCAACGTCGGCAAGGGCCTGGTCCTCGCTGCCCATGCGGTCCATAGTGTCCCAGATACGCTGCTGCAGGGCGTCCGCGTCAAGGTTGATGGCGTGCTTCATGGCGCTTACCATGCGCTGGCCCTCGATGTCGAGACCGGCCTGCACTTCCACGCCCTGGCTGTTGAGCTTGCTGCCGCGGGTGCGCATCTGCTCATGCAACATATTCTCACAGGATAGCAACTGGTGTTTGAGCAACAGGTCAACGACCTTACCGGCTTGCTTGGTAATGTCCTCACGGCCTGCGGCATGGTTGATAAGCGACATCAGGCGCTTCACCTCATAGGGGGAGAAGCCTCTGAAAAAGCCGCTCTCCATGACGCTGCGCGCGAGACGTACAATGCTGTCAACGGTGCCGCGGTCATATTCGCGCTGGCGGGCCATGGCCTGGCGCAGCTTCGACAGGTTGCCACCAAGCGCACGCATGGCGGCAGTCCTCGCGGCAATGGCGGCACGGTTGTCCGCCGCGGCTTTCAACATACCGGCGGTAATGCTTTCCTCAAAGGTCTGCCTACCGGCATCAAACCCGGCTACATCAACATCATCCGTGTCATCCTCGTCGTCACGGTACAGGTTGTCCTCCTCAACCCTCGGCAGGTCTGCGCGCTCCTCCTCAACCCTCGGCAGGTCTGCGCGCTCCTCATCAAGTGCTCGGCTGATGGTGTCGATAGCTGCGAGCACGCCGGTGCGGCGGCTGTCCTTATAGGCGCCGTCAGCCCATTGGGCCTCTGCATCCTGCAACAGTTCCAACAGGCGGTCATAGCCGGGAAGCTCACGCTCCAGCTGTGCCTGGATCTCGTCACAGGCCTGGTTGTACTCTCTGATATGGCGACGGTCGTACTCCTCGGTGTAGCCGCTGGTGACATTGGGGCCGTCCTGTGCCATTTCACTGAACAGCTCGCGCTCGCTCATGTTCGACATCATGCGGGCCCAGGCACCGGCCTGCGGCAGCACGTCAAACAGGCTGCCGGTATAGCGGGCCACACCTTCGGCGGCTATGGGTGTTGTCTCGTGGGCGGCGGCTCTGCCGGCGTTAACGGCCTCACGCTCCATCTGGTCACGGAACGCTTTGCCCTTGGCATAACCGACGACACCTTCCATCTGCATGTTATGGTAGCTCTCCCACAGGATACCGCGCAGGTCGTTGTCGCTCAACGAGTCGGCAACCATAACGCCCACCTTACGCAGGTGGTCAATGAGCCAACCGCGGATCTTCTCCCACAACGTCCGCTGCTCGGGGTGGTTAAGGTCAAGACGCTCGGCGAGCTTGGCCATGTATTCCTCGGTGGCGACGCGGCGCCAGTGCTCGTCGTCATGGCGGGCACGCTGGGCCTCGCTGGCACGCGACTTCTGCTGCTCGGCCATGCGGTCGATCTCGGCACGGATGCCCTTATTTACATTGTTGTAAACATTGTCAACAAAGGCGTTGAAGTCCTTGCCGAACAAACGGCGCAGACCCTTGTGCGCTACGGTCTCGTGCAAGAAGGTGGAAAGGATGTCATACAGCCTGGTATGGCGCCCCAGGTTGATGAACACCTCGCCGGTACGCGGGTTGTACCAACCTTTGCCGCGCAACTGGCGGTCACTGAACTGGGCGCGCTCCTCCTCGGTCATGTCGTCAACATAACGCACTTTGACGCCCAGTTTATCGGCCAACTCGTCAACCATGCGGCGGCCGCTGGCGCTTCGGGTGGCCTGCTGGCGGGCCATGCGCTCACGCTGCTTGCGGCCGCTGGTAGTGGTGTCAAGAGACATCATCTCGTACATGTCGCCGTTACCCTCTACCTCGATGTGGTTGCCGTCCTCGCTCATGTACCATACCACATTGCCTGCAGCACGCTCACGCCACTCGTCAATGGCGGCATAGCGGGAGCCGAACTCACCGGGCATACCCTCAATGCGCCACTTGCCGCCCTGGTTGATGATCGCCAAACGGCCTCCTTCCACCAACGCGTCACGCAACTGCAGATCACGCTTGAAGCCGAATTTCTCGGGGTGCGGCATTGGATAGGCTTTGGTGTAATATTCGCCCTTGTGCTCTCCTTCGGCGACAATGCCCTGGTTGGTGGTCTCAATGAAAGGAACACCCAACTTCTCCAACTCTGCACGCAGCTGCGGTGTGACGATATTGGTGGGCATGATAACGCCGGTGCCGTCAATCAGCTCGTAGATGTGCTGTGCAACCTCCTCGACGGGAACGACGCGCACGGGCTTGATCCAGCGAGACAGATAGACGTTCCTGGTGCCTGATGTCTGGGTCTGCAGATCACCGGCCTTCCAATTCTTGATAAGGCCAACACTTTTCTTGCTGCCTTCGGCCCTGTAGCCGCTCGACAGCTCGCTGACGGGGATCTCGCACTCGACGACAACAAGATTGCCGCGGCTCTGGGCACGCTTGAATTGGTCGTTGAGCATGGTCTCGGCAGAATGGAAATAGGGTGCATAGGCTACCCACATGGGATTGCCGCGCTTGTCACTCTGACGCAGCGGGAATTTACCGTTACGTGCAAGGTCGGGACGCTCGTCACTCCTGTACCAGGTGCCCAGGCTTTCACCATCACGCTGCTTTCCTTTTTCCTCCTCCTCGCTCATGGGCGGCAACAGCCTGCCGTCGGGCGTGAGGATCATGGAACGGTAAACCTTCATCGTCGGGCCGTTCTCCAGTTCCCTGATGATGTCGGTGTCGTCCTCCTCGCGCAGCAACACATCTTCGTCGTCAGCCTCAACAGGGGAAGCCGCATCGACACTCGCATCAATGTCGGCATACTTGGCTTCCTTGGCTTCAAGCTCTGCCTTCATCAGCTGCTCGTACTCTTTCAGCTTGTCCCTGGCTTGCTTCAACTCGTCGGCCTGCTCAAAGGGACGGCCTTCACGCTCGCTGATGACTTCAAGCTCATGCTCGTTGCGGGCTATGCTGCTCTCGGCGGCTTCAACACGCTCGCGCGCATCCTTGCCGGTGAGAACATTCTGCATGATGTCCTCAATGGCGTTGCGCAACAGGCCCTGCTTGACGGGAACAGGCTCGGTCAATCCAAGGGCCTCACAGGTATAGCTCATGGTACGGCGGGTGACGGTGCTAAGCGTGGTGCCGCGTTTCTCTGTATCACGCGCCATGACGGTGCGAACAACGAAGTCGAAGCCGCCGATGTTCATGGTCATTTCACGCACGGTGTCCTCGCTCATGAAGGACTTGCGGATGCGGTCCATGTCCTCGGTGATCTTCTTGTTATACTCCTTAATGAAGTCGCCCATTTCGTCAGCATTGTTGAAATGCTGCTTGCCCACGGTGATACCGGCCGACATGTCAACACCTTCAAGTGCCTTCAACGCGGCCTCGGCCTCGGCCTTCGCCTGTCGGCTGGCTCTGATGTAACCGGCAAGGCGCGGCTTCTGGCTGTGGATATAGATCTGGTCGGCTTCATATTGCTTGCGCTTGGCTTCAAGTTTCCTCACCTCGCGCTCGGCCTGGTTTTTCAACAGGGCGTACTCGCTGCCCGACAGCTGGGCCACAACATCACCAAAGACGTCCTCATCTTCTTCCATGGTGCGGTTTTCCATGCTGTCACTCATCATGGCCTTGCCGTGCATGATACTGTCGGCTATGGCGCCTTTGGTTTTCAGACGCTGGTAGGCGGTGACATCGAGACTGTCCTCTACGCCGAAGCGCAACACGCGGACGGGCTTGCCCATTTCCTTGTGGATATTGCCCTGACGCAGGATGCGGCCGTTACGTTGGGTATAGTCCATGGGACGGTTAGGCGCGTCAACATGGATCAGCGTGTGCAATCGCTCCTGGATATTAACGCCGGTACCCAGTGTGAAGGTAGAGCCCATGATAACACGGACCTCACCGGCATTGACCTTATCGAAGATCTCCAGCTTCTTGTTGACGCTCATGCCGCTTTTCATCACGACAATCTGGTCGGCAGGAACACCGGCATCAATGAGCTTCTTGCGGATGTCCTCATAAAGGTTGAAGCCGCTCTGCTTGTTCTGGTAGTTGTCGGCAAAGATGGCGACGGTGCCGCGGTAGCTTGCGGTGTCCTCCAGTGACTTTAATGTTTGCCTTACGGCCTCGTTGGTCTTGCTGTTGGGCTCGTCCTCTGCATCTTGCAATACAAGACGAGCGTCAACGGCAGCTGCCTTGGCGATGCCGTACATCGTCAGCGGGATATGGCTGTTCTCCTTCTTCTCCTTGCCGCTCATGTTCTCATAGCGCTCCAGCTCGGCATTGACATACTTCATGACGCTGCGCAGGGCGCGGGTCTGCGGCAAATAGATGTCCTGGGCTTTGCCTCCCTCCATTTCTGGGATCTTGGTCTTAAGATCGCTGGCCTCGTCAGTGAGCACAGTATCACTGACACCACTCCAGATACGCACAAGCTCGGGAAGGTTGACGTAACCGGCAAAGCGGTTATTCTCCTTAAATCTGCCGTTGGTGGCGAACTCCAGCATCTGGCTGATGTTGCCGAAGTTGCGAACGAAGTCGTCAAAGTAGTAGATGCCGTAGTCTTTCAGGGTTTCTGCAGGGTAAAGGTAGCGCATGAAGGTCCAGATCTCGGCAGCGGTGTTGCTGATAGGTGTACCGGTGGCAAAGACGACATTCTTGCCGCCGGTGCGCTCCATGACGGCCTGGCATTTCAGGAACACGCCCTGCGACTTCTTGCTGTAGCTGGGGTCAACACCCTTTACGCCGCGTTGCATGGCGGTGGCGAAGCCCAGGTGCTTGTATTCGTGGGCCTCATCGACAAGGATGGCGTCAATACCCATTTGGTCAAAGTCCTCGACATCATCGACCTTGCGGTCCAGCATTTCACGGGCCTGCACGGCGGCGTTCTGACGTGTCTTGGCTTCGCGCTTCTCGTCACGCTGCTTTCGTTTCTCGCTGGCGGCACCGGCAATGATGTTAAGTTCCTCCTCCAGTTTCTCTACTTCGCGCTCGGCCTGTTTGTAGGCCATGCTCTTTGTATCTACGCCGGCCTTCTCCATTTGTTCAAGTACCAGCATCTTCTCGTCGATCTTGTCACGCACGAAGTTCATCTGACGCTCCTCGCTGTCGGGGATCATCTCAAATGCACTCTGCGGAATGACAATCATGTCCCAGTCGTTGTACTTGATCTTGGCATAGAAAGCCTTGCGGCCTTCGGCGGTGCGGTCGGAATCTTCCAGGGTCAAGACCTTGGCCTTGGGATACAACTCCTTGGCACTGGCGACAAACTGGCCGACGGTGGCGTTCTGCACGACAATCATAGGCTTGCGCGCGGTGCCCAGGCGACGCATCTCCATGGCGGTGGTGATCAGCGTGAAGGTCTTGCCGGTGCCCACCTCATGGGCCAGCATGACGTTCTGCGTGGTTGCACGGATGGCGGCCTTGGCCTGGTGGGGCCTCAACTTGATATGATGTGAAGCTCCGCCGAAGTAGTCGGGCACGAAGCTGTCGGGGATTTCGCGGGGAACGTAGTTATTGAAGCTCTCGTTATAGACCTCCTCAATCTGCGCCGACATGTCGGGGTCGCTCTGCATCTTTTCTCGGGCCCAGTCCTTGAAGTCCTGGCGGATCTCGTCAATCTTCGTGGCACAGGCCTGCGAAGCAACCTTATCGACAATGGTCTCACTGCCGCCGTCGCGGAACTTGGTGGTCTTGCTTACCCTGACGGTCTTGTTCTGCAGGGCAGCAGCAATGAGCTCGTGGCCATAGACCACTTTGCCGCACATCTCGCTCTCGACGCCCATGGCGCGGTTCTGCTCGGTGAAGTAGTAACCGGGAACATCGACAATCCAGGTGCCGCCGATAAGGGCGACACGGGCATTGACACCGGTGCGCTCTTTGATGAAGTCTGAATAGAGCTTGGGATCAAGCCAGGACGAGCCCAGCGTGAACTCGATAAGGTGCGCGGGGATGTTCATGGGGATAACGGCCTCCAGCGCTTTGACGTTGGCGTCGTATTGGCCGTCCTCGTTGTTCTCAATGGCCTGGCGCAGCTTCTCGCGCACGTTGCCGCTAAGGTACTCATACGATACCTCTATCTCGCGGCTCATCGGGTTTTCAAAGCCAAGGCCCTCTTGAACGATGGTTGCCTTAACCTCGTCGGCTCCCATGCCCAGCTGCTCGCTGATGTAGGGGACATCGACGCGGCCGAACTTGTAAATGCTGGTGATAACACCGTCCTTTATGGTCGTGGGCTTGGGCTCGGTCTCTTTCTCGACAACGCGCTTGTTGAAGATGTCGCTCTTTTTGAACGTGCGCACGCGCTTGCCATGCTCGTCGTTGCGTTCCTTCATATCCTCCAGCGCGGCAATGCTGCTGAAATCCATGTCATTCTTCAGGAACGACAAAGCGGTATTCTTATGGAAGTGGCCGTAGGTGTTGACGAAATCGTCAAATACCTTGTTCAGTTTGTCCAGTAAGGGCTGCAGGTCGGCGTCGTCGTCATGCTCGGTCTGATAGTCCAGCACGGCATTAACGGCGTCCTTGATGGCGCAGTAGTCCTGGAAACACTGTGCCTTGGTGCGGCCTTTGACCTTGTTGGCGTTGACCTCCAAAGGTACAGCCTGGCCATAGCGGGCGACACACAACTGGCCCTTGCCGTCAACAAGCATGCTGCCTTCCTTCACGCCTTCACCCAGTTCCTCATAAACAGGCTGCTCGGTAGCGGTCTCCTGTGCCGCGGTATTGCCGCGACTGTCACTCCAGTCCTTGCTGGCAATGTCCTCGACAAAGGCCCTCAACCTTTCGTCCTGGTTGATGCCTCGCTTGGGGTACAGGGCCTTGCTGGTTTCGCGGTAGGTCTCGCCCTTCTCAAAACCGAAGGCCATTTCGCCGCCCATCATTTCGGGGCGCTCGACAAAGTAGCGGTTGTATTCAAGTGTCATGGGATTGGTGACTGCAACCTGTTTACCCTTGACGGTCTTGTATTCGCCGGTCTCATGCTCTACGGTGCGAACACCGGTAACGGTGCTCACGTCAATGGCGTTGGGTGACTTCTGGCCGTTGACGCGCTTGCGCACGACAATGATGTCACTGGTAGCTGCCGTACCGCCAAAGGTGCTGTTGTTCAGCCTGAACGCGCCGACAACATCACTGTTTCCTTCACTGACGATCCAGTCGCGCAGCTTCTGCGAATTGTCGAGCGTACCGCTGGACGTGATAAAGATACCGATACCGCCTTCACGCAGCTTGCGCACGTTTTTGGCGATGCAGAAGTCGTGAATGTCGCGGAACTTCTTCGACAGGTCCTTGTCGCCTGACGTGTCTATGACATGAAGGCCGGTGACGAAGGGAACATTGGTAATTGACAGGTCAACGGTGCCGTTCTGCACGCGGGTCTCCTCAAAGCCCTGGATTTCTACCTTGGCGTCGGGATAAAGCAACGACAGAATATTTCCTGTGGTGCTGTCAATCTCAACGGCATGGATGCGGCTGCGCTCGCTCATGTCGGTGGGCATCAGTCCCAGGATATTGCCGATACCGGCGCTGCCTTCAAGCACGTTGCCGCCCTTGAAGCCCAAAGCACGGGCGATGTCCCACATGATGTCAATAACCTTGGCGGGAGTATAGTAGGCACTGTTGCGGCTCATTACGGCCTGCTGGTAGCCTTCTTCGCCCAACAGCTTGCGCAGACGGTTGGGAACACCGTCCTCACGCCAGCCGTAGGCGCTTTCGTTGAAGGCCTTGCCAAGTCCGCCCCAACCGCTGAACTTGCGAAGCACAGACATCTCCTTGGGAGTAGCTTTCTTGCCACTCTCAAGAAGTTTCTTCATCAGTTCTATGGCTGCGATGTTGGCCTCGATGCGGGCGTCAACATCTTTAGGTGCATAGTCCTTGCCGCGCTCAACGTGGTTGTTGTTTTGGTTGAGCTTCGGCGACGGCTCGGCTTCGGTATCCGTCAGTCGAGATCCAGGCTGCACAGGCCTATTCGCCTCAGTGCGGTCTCCTCCTCCTCGTCCGTCAGATCCTCGACGCTCTTGCCCAGCTCCTTCGCCAGCTTCTCCCTGCTCTGCTGCAGGTCGGCTTTCAGACTGACTACCTTCGGGGCGCAGTCCTTCGGAGCGAAGCTCATCAGTTCTCGGTAATCCATTGTCTTGTTGTTTTGACGGTTGGTTTGTTTCTTCTTCTGCAGGTGCCAGGTCAAACAGGCTGCCTACACCCTGCGAAGATACATCTTTTTTCTTTTTCTTGGAAGTTTTTTTCGCTTTTTTTGCATCGGTTTCTTCTGCTACCTGCAATTCGCCGGGGTCAACATACTTGCCGTTGGTAAGCAATACCGACGTGATATGCGGTTTGGTGAACTGGAAACTGTCTGTCTGGTGGCCCTGGTGAGTGACCATGACAGCAAACACAGGCTCGCCGTTATGGTACAACTGCTTGCCTGCCTCAATATCTTCTTCGGTGGCGGCACGCAGTTTCAGGTCGCCAGCGGCTACCTCCTGTTTATGGATCTCGCCAACGTCCTGCTCTACCTTCTGCTCGTCAACAATACTCTTGGCGGTGGCGACAACATCCTTGGGGCCTTCCTTATCGAAGTTGGCGATGTCAAACTTGCGCACCTCGTCATAGGGGGTCATGGCCTCGGCATACTCCTCGGCCTCGGGCATTTCGCGCACAGCATTATAGAACGACTTCAAGTATGGACGGATCACGTCGCCCACATCTTCAAGCATGGCCTTGGCATAGTCGGCAAACTTGGTCAGGCCGCGCTCGATATGGCCCACGGCAAGCTCGGCACCGATGGCCAACAGCTCGGGATCGACACCGACATTCAACTGGCCGCCCAACTTCTTGCGAAGCCTTTCCTTTAATTCGGCCATACGGTCGTCACTGACAAGACGCTTGGGACCAGCCTGGTCAGTAGTAGCCTGGTTGTCCGTGCCGGCGCTTTGCGACGGCTCCTGCTTCGTCTTGTTTGTCGCGTTGCTAACGCGACCGCTACCGTCAATCTTCTCGGTCAACGCCTGGCGCATGCCTAACAGCCGCGCCATCTCCTCAGCCTTTGTGGCTGTAGTTGTACCACCTTCGATTTGCGGTGCAAGGTCGTCAATCTGCTTCTCAACATAGGCTGAACGCTTGCCAGACTTCTTGCTCGTCTTGGCCGGTTTGTTTCCAGTTTCAGCCGGTTTGTTTCCTGCGGCAGGCTGTTCGGGTATTGCATCGCTCTGCGATGTAGCACCGGATAACTTCTGGGTCAGTTCTTCCTCTGTATAATTGTCAAGTCCATTTCCGGCCTGTTCTGGTTTGTTACCGGCGACACGCTCTGCAAGGTCGCGTGCCGCTTCCTCGCTGCGCATCAGGAAACCGCCCTGCTCGCGATCCCACCAGCCGCGCGTCTCCTTGGCAATCTCGGTAGCCTGTTTCTTGTCTATCTCACCGCTGAACTTCACCAGCCACACGTCAAGCTCTTTATTCTTCTTGGTCGTGTACTTGGTGGGGGTAATCGTGTAAGCCTGGTCCCCTGTGTCGGTGCTCTGCACCGGCTCGGTGGCTTCCGTTGCGGCCGCGCGCTTCTCCTCGTCATAGCGGCGGGAACGCTCCATGTACTGTTCCAGTGTGCCGCTCTTGCCGCGGGTAATCGGGTTGATGTCGATAATGACACCGTTAGGACCGCGGAAGTTCAAGTCATAGTTGACCAGGTTAAACAATCCGTCCTCACTGATGTCGCCTTCATACTCGACAACCACGTCAAGGTCACTGTCTGGACGCGCGTCGCCTCTCATGCGGCTGCCGTGCAACGCCATGCCCTTAATGGTGACACCTTCAATACCGGCATCCTCCAGCTGCTGCTCAATGAAGGCACGCACATCTGCCAGGATCTCGTCCTCGGTGTAACCTTCCAAGCCCTGAATGGGGCGTGAAACCTTCACACTCTTGTACTCGGCAAACGGCTTGGTCTTGCGGTGGCTGCTGTCCACCCACTTCCTGAACTCGTCGCGGGTAACACTGGTAATATTGCCAAGACCGGTCCAGCCTTCCTCATAGTTCGACAGGTACGCGTCACGCGCTTCCTGCTCGCTGTCGAAGCCGTACATGACCTTGTGCTCGTCAAACGAGCCGTCCTTGTTCACCTGGTCAACGACATAGACCATGCCGTTCCAGCTATCCAGGTGGTCAGACAGGAACACGTCGATATGGTCGCCGTCAACACCTTCGGTGCCACGGATGTAGCCGTAGGTGTTGTGCATTTCCTGGCTCCACGCCTTGCCGCTGGCGTCAACGCCACTGCGAACACTGCCCTTCGGCTGCTCTATGGTGACGTCAAAGCCGTCGATCTTGACATGGCCCTTCTTGTAGTTGCCGGCTTCCTTCTGACCGTCGGTGGGCTCGGTGTCCACCTCGGCCTCGGCGTCAGCTACAGCCGCTTCAACATTTTTTTCGCTATTTCCTTGCACATTAGTATTTTCTGTGCTACCTTTGCCCTCAGAAGTTGTGGGAGCGTTCATGCTGGTCTCGGGTGTTGTGCCGCTTTGTTCGCCCGTGAGCGATGCTCCAGCAGTTTCGGCAGACTGCTTAGCCGTAGTATGGCGGTTATACACAACCTCCCGTTTAGCACCGTAGGAAGTCTTGAAAATTCCTGCGGTGTTTATATTCCAGTAAGTACCATCGCCCGACAGCTCGACAATCAATGTGTTATTGTGCTTGTCCGTGAGCTGTAGCATGTAGGTCTGCATGCCATTCCTGTCTTTGCCCTTGCGGATCACCTCATAGTTTTTGGCGACCTCTTCAATGAATTCTATAACCGAATGATAGCCTGCATTGCGTATCTGGTCTCCATGTCGGGCCTCAATGTGGACTAATCCGTAACCGTCGTTTGTTTCGGGATTGGTAATAATACCTTCACTCAATAATATGGGAGCTGCGGTCAAACCGGTATCTTCGCCGATCTGGCCAAACTCGAGCTCGCCATTGCTCGTGAGAACAAACTGACGGCCGTTCTCGTCAACCTCGTCTGAAAGCCGATAGCTTACTTCGGGCGACGCCAGATCACTTTGCTGTCCTTCAGCATCTCGTTCAGCTCCTGATCCTGCTGCACCTCCCTCGTCGCCTGTGTTAACAGCTGTAACCGGCTCGCTTCCTTGGCGAGCTGCTGACTTGCGCTGCTCGACGGCAGCTGTGATTTCTTGCTTGATTTCATTCTTGTTTGAATTATTGATGAGTTGTATCGCGTCATTCAACATGCCCTCGGGAGAAGCGTCCGTAAAGAACGAGCCCGTATAACCCACGGTCTGCGATGCACTATAGTTGTACTTGATAAGCACGTTCTTGAACGTGAGCTGGCCGCGGCCGTTAAGGATGTCACCCAACAACAGGACCATGGTGTTCTGCAGGTCGGCAATGGTGGCGCCGCCGGTAATATTGGGGAACAGGCTCAACTGACGGGCATAGTCCGACACGCTGTCTCCCTGCTTCACCGAACTATTCTTGTCATTGCGGGCCTTGTGCACAAGGGCAACGGCCTGCGAGATAACGTCCTCCAGCGAGTAGTCGCCAAGCGTCGAGTTGTTGGCCACCTCGGCAAGGGCTCCGACGATCTGCTGGCGCACACTCGGCATGGAACGTATCTGGCGAATGGCTTCGGGATTGCCCTCGAAGGCTTTACCCAGCAACAAATTCTCCAGCATTTCCTTGCCCTGGCCGCTCACGCTATCGCCGTCAAACATCTGGGCGTGCTGCATGGGGGTGATCACACCGGCACGCAACAGCATCGAGATAGCCTCGGCAGGTGCGGTGCCGTCTGCATAGAAGTCAGACATGGTGTCGAACTGGTTGATCAGTCCGACAATATCATTGAAGGTGGTGTCGTCAACGGTCTTACCCAACTTGACGGCACTTTCGGTCAGGTTCTGGCCCTTCATTTCCTGGGCATTGAACTTGGCAAACACCTCGGGAGTGTACGGCAGCTTCTTGTCAAGCATGAAGTCAACGCGCGGGTGCTGGAACTGGTCCATGTCCTCTGCGGTAAATCCGTACTTCTCTGAATACTGGCGCGCCGTCTCGAGATATGCGCCGTCGGTATTGTTGCGGGCAGCCATGTCGCCTGCGATGGTGCGGCCGTTGCCGCTGTAGTCAATACCTTCGTCCGATATGATTGGCACATCCTGGTAAGCTCGGCCATCAAAAGTCTCGCTCATGCGGATGGTGATCTCCTGTGCGGCCCTGTCACGCTCATAGTCTCGGTCGTTGACACTGCCGCCGTTCTCGTTCACGGGGAAGCCTTCCGTCGGTTTCCAGCCGGTAGTGGGATCATGGCTCGGGGTGGTGGCGCCTGCCTCATGCAGGACATAGTGACCGGCAACCACTGTACCGTCAGCAAGCACCTTCACGTCCTTGCGGCCGTCAATCTTCTTGGCGGATTTCCACTTGTCAATCACATTCTGGCCAGGAGTGAACGGGCCGCGCTCGGCCTGTTCAGCCTTCTTGGCTTCCTGTTCAGCCTGGTATTGTGCCTCGGCCTCGATAGCTGCCTGACGAGATGCCGCATCCTGGGCGGCACGTTCATCAGCCTGCCGACGAACAAGGTCGGCAACCACTTGCTGCTGGGTGGCCTGTACGCCCTTCCAGTAGTCAACGGCGGCCTGCGCCGCGGCTACCTGCTGCTCATGGGCCTCTTTCTCGGCACGGTATTTGTTGAGCTGGGCAGCATTGCCGGGCTTCGGGGCCTTATTGCTGACCTTCTCCAGTTCCTTTTCAGCGTCTTTGACACTGTTGGCGACAACCGCGTCGGCTTCCTCGGGGCTCAATCCCGCTTCATCATACAGGAAACGGTGCCCGCGCTCGGGACTGGTGGCAAACCAATCCACCTCGTCACCGTTCATCGGCATGGCATCCTCGTCGGGCTGTTCCTCCTCGGCAGGTTCCTCGGTAACTTCTTCGGTCGCCTCGGGCTCCTGCTCGTCGGGTTGCTGCTGTGACGCGGCAGCTTCCATGGCTGCCTGCTCGGCAATGCGGGCCTCGCGCTGCGCGTCGGCGGCTTCCTGGATCATCTGCATGGGCATGAGCTGCTGCTCGCCGCCGTCAACGCTGACGACGGTATTCACGCCGTCAGCGGCATCGCCGATAATCGTGATCGTGTGCTGCTCCTCGCCAAACGGCAACGTGTATTCGTCGCCGGGCTGGAACGGCAGCACGCCGTCAATGCGGTTGCTCGCGTCAGTGGCCATGGTCTCCTGGATGGTGGCCGCAGCATCCTGTTTCAACTGGTCAGCCATGACAGGCTCGTCGGCACTCGCCAGGTCGCTAATGTGGATCATGCGCTTGCCGCCGGTGGCAGGGTCAAGCACAATCAGGTCTCCGTCGCTGTTCTCGATGTCGATGTTACCCTCGGGGGTGAGCGCGACATTACCGCCCACTACCCACACCTCGCCGCCTGTCTTGAGCACGGCATGGTGCACGGCACCGGTCTCGATGTGCGTCTGCGCATCTACCGCCGACTCACTCTCGGCAATGGCACCCTCCATATCATCCTGAACATGCTGCAACATGCCCTCATAAGCCGCCATGGCGTTGCGGTATTCCTCAACCGCTTCTCGCTGTTCGTCACTCAATGCTGCAAGCCAATCCTCGGGCATTTCACCGCCCAGGCTCTCAATGTTGCTGTCGTCGAAGCCCAGGTTATACAACCAGGCACGCGCCACATCAACACGCTCCTTCACACCGGCCTGCTCCTCGTCAGCCGCATTGTAACCCTGGTGATAACTGTTAGCTACCTCGTCGTCAGAACTCGAGCCCTCGTCGGCCTTATCTTTTGCATCGGCCAGTGTGCGAAGGTTGTAACCGCGCATCTTTAACACGTTTTTGGCATACTCGACCACAGCGCCGCGCTGCTCGTCGTTAATACTCTCGTCAATCAGCACGGTGTGAACAATGTCCATGAAGTCGCCATTGTTTGACTCGTCAAGACCGTCTTTTAATGCGTTCCACCTGTCAGCACCAAAGAGAGCCGAAGCACGAGCGCTGGCAAGATCGGTATTCTGCTTGTAGCGATAATACTGCGCTGCTTGATGAACACCGCCGATTGCGCCGGGAGACTGCATGAAGCCCACCGACAGGAACATACCGCCGATGATGTCTCGCTGGGTCTTATCCCAATCCTTCAAGTCGCTCCACTGGTTATCGCCGACAAGGGCCGCATTGAGAATGAGGTTTGCTTCCTCTTCCAGGATCTCACTCGGTATCTCATTGACGCCACCACTCTTTAACAGGTGGGATGATGCAACACGAAACTCGCTGCCCTTGATACGGCTGAACAATTCCGATAGTTTGGTAATACCGACTTTATCGGCCAGCTCTTGAAGTCCTTTTCCTGCGGCGGTCTTTGAAACCTTACCTGCTCCTTTGCTGAACAATGCACCGATAGCGGTACCCATACCGTCCATGTGTGCGCCCAGCATCTCGGTATAGTATTCGAGCGTGTTGGCGACTTCTCCCTCATAGATTGAACGGCCCCAGCTCTTGCCACCTTCAAAACGTAACATACCATCAGGACCCTGCACGACCTGACCTTGGTGACGGCCCATAATGTCTGCACCGGTGGCAAGACCTCCAACTGTATTGGCCATAAGAAAACCTGCGGCTACATCGCCTGCGGCTACACCGGTGTTTCTTATGATCCATTGTGACACCTTCCCGGTGAAACCTTTGGCCGCGGCTTTTGCTGCCATCTTACTGCCTAACTTTGCGCCGCCAGCTGTAATCGTTTCCATACCACCAGTGGCAAGGAACTGAACAACAAACGGGATAGCGTTGGCTGTGATCGTCGCCGAGCTCTGCATGAAGGTATCATTTTCTCCGTATTGCTGGTCGGCTCCCTGGCGTCTGAACGTGTTGAGCAACATAGTCTCGCGGGCTTCCTGCTGCTCATCCGTAAGATTGTCACCCTCACCAAACCTCAACAGGTTGCCTGCATCCATAAACTCCTGGGCCCCGAAGTCCCAGGTATCGAGCGAAAACAGTTCCTTACCGAGTGTACGCCAGAAACCGTCTGCGTCACGCTCACGTTCCAGTGTCTTGATACGAAGCTCGTTCTGGTGGTAGGCACTTGACAACATGCTAAACTCGGGTGAGTTGTGCATTGCTGCGCCCTGTGCGACCAGCGGCATGAAGCCTGCGCCACTGCCGACGTAGGTATTATAGGCTTCATTCCCGGCACGGCCTAATTCTTCCTGCAGCCGCTCACGCTCCAGGTAAGCCTGCTGCAGCTCATCTTCCAACGGATGAGCGTTACGGTATTCAACGGCTTCGGCACCTGCACGGCTGGAATAGTCGCCGGTAGGTGTCATGTACGACTGTTGCATCTGGCCGTTTTCGTCCATCACCATGTCACCCCTCACTACCTCGGGATTGGGAGCAATGGGCACGGGCGATGCTTCACCGGTGGCAAGGTATTCTTTGGCGCGATCATCGACACGCTCCATGCCGCCAGGCAGGTCTTTCATTCGCTGTTCGGTGTAACGCTGTTGGCGGGCTACCTGTTTGCGCTGTTTGGCCTGCTGACGCTCTATGTCACGCTGGTTCTGCTGTAATTGCTGACCAGCCTTCTTCCTGTCAAGCGGTCTCGGTGGCAGATCATCATCAGGACGAAGGCTGCGCGACTTTTGGAACTGCTTGCCTACAGCCTCAACACCCCAAGCGGGACCAGCGTACTGCGGCTTTTGCTGCTTCGGTTTGACCGCCTGCAGGCCAAGCCAACCGGCAAACTCCTCATAGCTGTTGCCCGCGTCGGCGCCACCGTCTTTCAGTGTTTGCCACACCTGTTTACGGTTTTGATAGCCGGTATTGCCTGATGCGAAAAACCAGCTATTAAACTCCTGTTCGGTGCCTACATCGGCGCCACCGCCTTTCAGCGTGTCGTATAATTGTTTTACCTTGGGATGAAGTGCCATGATCTATTTCTTGTGGATAGAAAAACCGGAGTATGCTCCTCCGCTTCCTCCTGTTTTACGTTTTGTACTGGTAGGTTTTTTATTCGTAGTGGTGGATTTCTTACTGTTACCCTGATTGGATAACCTGCGCTCACGGGCTGCAGAAGTATTTGCACTGGTCTGCCTGGCTTTAGCGCTTGTCACTGCGGCACCAGCTTTTGTTTTGTCACTGGCGGCACGGCTTTCCTTATAGGCTTTATCGGTATCAGCTCTCTGCTGTGCTACCTTGTCCTGGTTTTCTTTGTGTTCCTTATCAGCCGCGGCCTTCTGCCTTGCAACCTCGTCGGCATTAGCCCAACGCTTGGCCTGCTCATCCCAGTATTTCTCCTGGGCGGCCTGGTGTTTGGCAGCCTGTTCGGCGCGCTGCTCTTCACGCTTTGCCTTTCTCTCGGCCAGCTCGCTGTTGCGGCGCTCACGCAGGTAGCTCAACAGCTTCGTATCGTTGGCGTCACGCTCACGGCGCAGCCGCTCATGGCGTTTGGCGACACCTTCCATCAGTGAAGTGCCGGTGCCCTGATTGACCACGGCACCGTTTCCGGCGGCATGGATCTGCGCAAGGGCCGACACGCCGTCGCCAATGGCGGCGATGATGCGCTCGGCTTTTTCCTTCTTCTCGCGTTTCTCGCGCTGTTCGTCGGTCTCCATACCCATGCGGCGCTTCATCTCCTCGACTTCACGCAACCAGCCTTTCAAGTCCTTCGGGCTGGTATCTACACCTTCAAGCCCTTTGATCTTCTCCTGCTTCAAGCCGGGCATGGCGGGCTTGGTATCTTCGGGAGTCAATGCGGGCTTGGGCTCGGCAGGTGTCTGCGGCGTAGCTGCCGTTGCAGGCTTCTCGGAAGTGGCGGTAGTAGCCGCGGGCTTAGAGTTGCCCAGCTGTACGACCTCGCCATTGGTGCCGTCCTTTTCTTTCTCGACATCCGCGGCGGTGAGCGCAGGTTTCGCGGGTGCGGTGACACCAGGCGTGTTATACACCTGGCCCTGCATCTGCTGTCGGTCCATAGACTGCCTGTTGGGCTTCTTGAAGCGCGACATCAGCGTGTTATATGTGTCAGTGCTTGCCATGTCGGTAACGGTTTAGATTAACCCTGCGCCATGCTGCCAGCGATGCCGAGGCCGTTCTGGACGGCGTTGGCGACATTCTGGCGCTTCTGCTGGGTAAGGTTGTACTCCTCCTGTTCAAGCTGCTGCTTGCGGGCCACATGCTGCTGGTGCAGCTGATCCTGGCGCGCTGCCTCACTGGCGGCGACGCGGGCAGCCGTCTCGGCTCCCTGCTCCGCATTGGCGGCTTTCTCTACAGCGACACTCTCGGGTGTGGCGCCCATCACGGCAGCGGTGCCGGCTGCCTGGCGGTTACGGTCGCGGATGGCGTCAAAGGTCCTGCGAAGGGCATACTGCGCGATGATCGACTGCGACGGGTCACGGTAACTCACGCGACGGTCCTCGTTGTCGTTCTCGCGTTTCATCTTGTCGAGCTTCTGCTGGCCCTCCTCGGCGGCGCGCTTCGCCTGGATGCCGCCATACACCGACGACGCTATCTTTGCAAATGCTGATAATGCTGTTCCAATCATGATCGTTACTCTGTTAACAGTTATAATTATGGCACAAAAATAAAGCCCTAACTTTGCACTCGAGTTTTATCTGTTAACCAAGCACGAAACTATGGCACGAAAAAAAGGATCAGTAAAAACTGGTGGCAGAAAGAAGGGGACGCCCAACAAGGCGACCGTGTTCGGCCAGAAATATCTAATGGAGCTGTTAAGCGACTACGTTGAAAAAGGGCTCATGGAAAGCGACCTCGCGTCCCTGCAGCCCAAGGACCGTATTCTCGTCGTCGAGAAGTTCGCGTCCTATCTCATCCCCAAGCAGGCCGCAGTGACCACAAACGTCAACGTCAACACCGAGGAGCAGAAGTCCGTGATCGACCAACTTCGGGAGCTCGCCCAGGATAATGAATAAGGAAATCTATTTTTACCTACTTTAGATTTTATGCCATTTTTTCTTCCGCAGAAATCGGCATTTCTGCAACATAAATAGCTATTTCTGCAACATAAATGCGAAGAAATCGGCATTTCTTCCGCAGAAATCAACATTTCTGCAACATTTATGGCCATTTCTTCAACATCCTTTTTTTTAAATAAAAATAAAAATAAAAATCATCATCAACCGCGCGCACGCGCGCGAGAGAAAAAAATTATTTTTTGTTTTGGGGTGATAAAACCAAAGGGTTTGGGACCGCGCGCGCGAGGAAATAAAAAACCTTTCCAGCCCATGAAGGATTGGAAAGGATTGGAAAGGATTGTCACGGAAAATCACGCGGAAACTCACGGAAAATTTTCCGCGTCCGTGTTGTTCCGTGGGCGGCGGTTTTAGCGCCGTTGATACAGCACCCAGTCGATCACTTTGCGGTTCGCCTCATCGACGCGGGCCCGGTCCTTGGCGATATAGATCTGCGTCACGCCGCGCTGGCTATGCCCCAGGGCCTGCCCGATCACGTCAATCGACACGCCCAGCGAGTAGGCGATGCTCGCCCAGGTATGGCGCGCCCAGTAGGCCGACAGCTCCGGCCACGTCTTGCGGCGCACGGCCACCAGCCTCACCTTGCCGTCTCGGGCCACACGCTCCTCATTCGTCACGCCGCCCAATGTTTTCAGGGCCCTGTTCATCTTCTTCAGGAAATCGTCATAGTTGCGGTAGCAGTCCAGGATATTCAGCAGCTGGCCATCGCCCTGATAGCGGCCGATGATCTCCATGGCCTCCGGCTCCACCTTCACGTCCACAGGCTCGCCCGTCTTGCTGCGCCGCGTCGCTATGCGCCCATGGCGTATCTGCTGCAGCTGGAACAGGTCAACAGGGGCCAGGCCGCACAGCAGGAACATCAGCTTGAACATGTCCAGGTACCGGCGCTCATACTGCAGCGTCGGCGTCTCCCACAGCTCGCGAAGCTCGTCAACCGTCAGCGCACGGTGCTGCGTCGGCTCGCTCTTGATCTTGAAACGGCGGAAGGGATAGTTGGTCGTCAGCTCGCGGGTGATCGCGTCGTTCATCACCGCCCGAAGGTTACGGAAGTGGATGCTCCTGGAGTTCGCGCTGCGCATCGTCAGCGACAGGAACGCCTCATAGCGCATCAGCCACTCCGCCGTAATGTCCTCCAGCAGCAGCTCGTCACACGCAGCGTCAAAGCGCCTGATACGTTCCATGGTGAAAAGATACTGTTTCCTGGTGCGCTCGTTGCGCTGCGACTGGGCAAAACGCAGGTACTGTTCCATCAGCTTCGGCTTGTCCAGGCGCGTCCAGTCCTCGCCGCTGACCGTGCACGACAGCCGGCGCTTCACCTCGTCGAAGGGAATGTCCTGGCCCATGAGCGACAGGCACAGCCCGTCCACATCCATGCGGATCTTGCCGAGCATCATGTTGAACTGGTGTTGGTGCGGGTGCCCGGTCACACGTTCCGAGCGGGGATCCCAGTGGCACGGAGCGACGCAGATACCCGTAGCCACATACATGCGCCGGCCCTCATAGGTCAGCGCCACTCTAAGCGGATATTCACCGCTTTTGCGCTTCATGCGCGTGTCAAGATAGATTTTGTGTCGCATAATCAAAACGTATTGACACAGTTATTGACACATTTTTTGTGGCCTTATGTGGCCATTTGTGCAATCTTGTGCCGTTTTTTTTATCGACACGGGAGTTAAAATCCCAATCAATAAGGCATTTAATATATTCTATATCAAGCCTTTAATATTTTGAGCGGTAGACGGGACTCGAACCCGCGGCCCTCAGCTTGGGAAGCTGATGCTCTACCAACTGAGCTACTACCGCAATATTCAGCCGTTTGATGGGCTGTTTATCTTCTTAGGCATTGGTCTTGTTGATGACTTCGGTGACACTGTCGCCGTCGGCCGTTTCATAGTAGCGGACGGTCAAAGTGTCATTGATGGACCAGGAGTCACGGTGGTCACCTTCAAGATCAGGATAAGAGAATTCAACGGTATCTTCACCGATCTTGAGATAAACACTGTTCATAGCGCCATCAACTGCCACACCTGTAACTTCCTGAACCTCGGGCTGCTCGATGGAATCAGTCTGCTCTTCTGGTTGCACGTCTTGCTTCACTTCACCGGTGCAAGACATCATCGAGATGGCAGCAAGCATGCCAAACGCTATCAATAATTTCTTCATCGTTATACTGTGTTAGGGTTTGT
>JAEEGL012367776.1_pt1 | contig 25055 bp, 16 predicted proteins | sample 9134231 | NCBI WGS metagenome assembly JAEEGL01 (sample SAMN16246548, study PRJNA631951) | gut metagenome | biome: gut microbiome; feature: rumen; material: fiber-attached | host: Bos | place: Iran: Karaj | collected 2018-10 | reverse complement strand
TATACCATAAAGTGCTAGTGTCTTTCCACTACTTCCTCCACTTTGGTCAAGCGCTGCAATAAACCCCTTATTATTTTTTATTATATCATACATTTCTTTATTCATAATTTCCCTCCTATTATCATTCTATCATATTTTTATGATTGACTAACCATTTTCTTATCAACTAATACCATGTTTTTACTATGACGAACTATTTTTGTTCCACAGAATTCACATGTTACACTAGATCCATTAGATCCTAATTCAGCTCCACAATTTGGACATGTTGATAAAGTTGATTTTCCAACCATAAATACTAATGAATATCTGTATGTATTTATATAATCTGATTTACCTCTAATTACTTTATTTGTTTTCTTATTAATTAAATAATCTTTACATTTAACACACATTATTATTTTAAAATATACTGCTTTTTCATCTTCATTCGCTGAAAGAATATAACTATCAATATATTTAAAATCTCCCATAACATTTTGTTCATTTTTTACTCTTAGTGTTGCAAGTTGCACATCATATTGATTTATAAGTTCATCAGATAATACATCATTAACATCATCTAAGTTATCATTCATCCAAGCATTTTGAATTCTAACATAAATATCATATGCATTTTGAAGAAATTCTTCTTTGCTAATTTCTATTTCATTTAATTTATCATCTACATTAACAGATGGATTTAAATCTAAACTTTCAAATTCAGATATTTTTGATTTTGTTACCAATTCATATTTATTAAATGTATATTCTTCATTTAAAGTATTATAATTAGCAAAAATTATATATCTTCGTATTTCATTACTATCATTATCTGCAGCTTTTGCTTTAAATAAATATGCTAATTCAATCTTCATATATAAAGTTGAATTTAATTCGTTATGTTTTTCAACTTTATGTACAAAACTATCTTTAAGTATAATATCTTTCAATGTTTTCTTTGAATCCAATTCTTTTGTATTTTCTACAAGATAATTTATAAATAATGGTGATATTGTTTCTATTATTCCTTTTTTTGATAAATTATTTTCTTCTAATAATAATTTTGTAGGGTCTTCCAACTTATCATTTTTACTAGAAGTAGTATATCTTGTAATTAAACTTCTTATTTCATCCAATACTGTCGCTATCGCAAAGAAAATAGCTAATATTATAAATATTCCCACAATTATAAATGTAGTTCCTGTTCCACTTAAACTACCTGATCCACCATATCCACCAGAATTTCCTGAATCCCATGAACTACCAGAGTCCCAAGAACTACCAGAGTCCCAAGAACTACCGGAATCCCAAGAACTTCCTGAATCCCAACTGGAATCAAATCCACTATCGGTAGTTAGAGTTTTATAATTTGGCCTAGACAATACTATTATAAATAGTAATGAAAAACCTAAAATAATTAGTAAAAATAATCTATCATCCTTTGTCCATTTCATAGATTACTTACCTCAAATAATACATAATCGTACGTTATTGCACTATAAGTCTCTCCACAAAAACTACAAACACCAGTATTATTAACATCTAAAGATGCTCCACATCCAGGACATCTTACAACACTATCTTTATGGGCATTTAACAAACGTTTAAATACTAAAGTATGTTCTTTTTCTATTCTATGAGTATTAACACCTCTAATATATTTTAATGAATCTTTATCAATAAAATAATCCATATATCTAGAAATTAATTGAACAGTAACTATATCATATTCATTATCTTGAATGTGGTTTGTAATATTTATTTCTTTTACATTAGGTTCATCAAAACAATGTATTTCATTATTTTTTATATTTGTATTAATATCATTTTGAATTTTATTATATAAATCATCACTTAAAAAGTGCTTTACTTTAGATAAATCACTACTCATAATTCCTACTAATATTTTAATAAATATATTACTAAATTTTCCCTTTTCTATGTCCATATTTGTTTACCTTCCTTCTTTTATATTCTTTTAGAAATACCTCTTTATCATCATAAACATAATAATCAATATATTGATTTACTCTTATTGAATCCGAAAATGCTAATCTAAAAAGTGCTACTTCTGTATCTGTCAATTTAAATCCAGTTGATAAAAATCTACATACTCCTTCTTCAGTTCTTTTCAATAATTCTTTAATCACTTCTTCTCTAGACATAATATGATCTATGGTTATTTCACTAGTACAATACATATCATAGTATTCATTATAATGATCAAATCCTTCAACTATCTTTCCTCTACCAGTTACTTTTGCAATCTTAACATCATCATCTTCCACATATCTAAAAGTATCTTCAATTCTTTTACACATATGAAAACCTCTTCCTTTAACACCAAAAGAAATCTCGCCATCTAATTTATATGTTTTACCCTCTTCAAATTTATCCCCATAATTGTTAAACATATCATGTTTGAATGCTTTATAACCTTTTATCTCCATAAAAAACCTCTATTATCAATATATATTTATTTTAGCACAAAAAATAAAATTAATAAAATATATGTGTTATTATAATTATAAGGAGTATATTATGAAAAAATATATTAAAAAGCATAAAATAGAATTATTGTCTTTTTTTATTACTTTATTTATTTTATTATTGGTTTTTTCATTTTTAGGATGCTTTAATGATAGATATATAGTTAATTCTGATATGGAAAACCAATATTTAGGTATATTTACATATTTTAAAAATGTAATAAATGGTAATGCTTCTTTTCCATATACGTTTGTTAAGGGAATGGGTGGAACGATGGTTTCAACTTTATTCTATTATTTTTCTAGTCCATTTAATGTTTTATTATTGTTTTTCAATAATATTCCAACATTATTTTTATTATTAATTTTATTAAAGTTATCTTTTTCATCTTTAACAATGAGTGTCTATTTAAAAAGTAAATTTGGAAATAAAAATAGTATTGTAATCTTTTCATTATGTTATGCTTTATCTACATATAATATTAATTATTGGTTAAATATAATGTGGTTAGATGGTGTAATACTAGCACCACTAATTCTTTTAGGTATAGATAAATATTTAAATAAAAAGAAAAGAAAGCTGTATATTATTTCTTTATTTTTAGCAATAGTATCTAACTACTATATTGGTTATATGCTTTCATTCTTCTCATTATTATATTTTACTTATAATTATTTTTTATTTAAAAATAAAAATATAAAAATTCTTATTAACTTTTATATAACTACTATTTTAATTGGTTTTATGTGTTCATTTATACTTATTCCATGTGGTATACAATTATTAAATTCAATAAGAATTAACAATTATTTTGAAATAATAAATATAGTTGTATTTGATTATGTAGCACCTTTAAATATAGGATTTGGTAATTTATTTAATCCTACTAATAAATATGGATTTTTAGTATATTGTGGAACAATGATAATACCACTTATTATATGTTATTTTACCAATAAAAAGATAAGCAAGAAAGAAAAAAAATTAACTATAATCATGTATTTAATACTATTATTGCCAGTATTATTTCCTCCATTATCTTATATCTGGCATATGTTTACTAGTACTACTTTCTTTAATTACAGATACAGTTTTATAGTAGTATTATTTTCATTAATAATTGCTTATAAATCTTTTATAAATCTGCAAATAGATAAGAAAAAGCTACTATTATTTATAATACTATTCGTAATATTAGATTTATTAACAATAAGCATCGTTTTATATAGAAAAAAATATTATATATATTTAGACATTTATAAAATAATTATTACAATAATATTAGTAATTATAGATACTATTCTAATTATGAAAGATAAGAAAAAAACTCTATTAATAATATGCCTTTTAGAATTAATAACAAATATATTTATTATTGGAATTGAATCAGAATTACCTTTAAGAAAAGAAACAGATGATAAAATATCTTTAGTAAATAATTTTAAAGATTATTGTAAAGATAATTATAGATGTAATATTGAAAAAGATGGTCTATTTAATAATCCATTGTTAGGTAACTATAATGGTACTGAAGTATTCTTAACTGATTTTAATAAAGATGCATTACAATTTTTAAATTATATAGCAGATGAAATTGAATCTAATACCAATATATATAAATCATTTTATTTAACTGAATCATTACTTGGGATTAAAATAATAAGAACAGATAAAAAAATACCAGGATATAATGTTATAGATACAATTGATGATAAATACATACTTGAAAATCCATATGCTTTATCACTTGGATATACAATTAAAAAGAATATTAATATTTCGCTTTTAAAAAAGAATCCATTACAAAATCAAGAAATAGTAATACAAGCATTATTAAATAAAAATGATAATTATGTATTAGAAGTACCAATTAACATAATAGATAATAATAAAATAGAAATTAAAAATGTTAATAAGAATCAATTATATTTAATAAAAACTAATATAGATTTGATTATTAATGATAAAGAATTTAAGAATTATTGGAAGAATAATAATTCCTATATTTCATATGTAAGTGAAGAGAATAATATAACAATTACTTCTAAGAAAGATATTCATTATACAAAAGTATATAGTTTTAACTTTGATTTGATTAAAGAGTTTAAGAATAATACTGATGAACTAGAAATAATTAAGAATACTGGTAATTATATAAAGGGTAAAATTGATGTTAAAGAAGATTCAACATTAATGCTTACTATTCCTTATGAAAAAGGATGGTCAATTTATATAGATAATAAGAAAGTAGATTATTATGAAGTATTAAATGCTTTTATTGGAGTAGATATAAATAAAGGAAGTCATATAGTTGAATTAAAATATGAAACTCCTGGATTAAAAATTGGAATTATAATTAGTTTAATTAGTTTATCAACTTTATTAATTATTAATAGAAAAAAATAGTCACACATAATTGTGTGACTATTTTATATAAAAAACCATATAGGTTTTGACAAATGGTGCTGAAAAGAGGAATCGGACCTCCGACCTATCGCTTACGAGACGATTGCTCTACCGACTGAGCTATTTCAGCATAAAAGAATTATTTACTGAAATCTACTAATAATTCATGTATTAATTCTTCTTCATTATTAACATCAAATTCTTCAATTCTATCTACTCTACATCTTTCTGCTATCATAATAGAATGAACTTTTTCTACTGCTTTATCTATATCATCATTTATTACAACATAATTATATTTTGATATTTCATTAATCTCTTTATAAGCATTCTTAAATCTTTCAATTATTTTTTCTTTTGTTTCAGTTCCACGCTTTACTAGTCTATTTTTTAATTCTCTCATTGAAGGAGGCATAATAAATATAAATATAGCATCATCTGTCATTTCTTTTATCTTTAATGCTCCTTGAATATCTATTTCAAGTATTACATCTAATCCTTTATCTAATTTATCATAAACATGTTTCTTTAATGTTCCATAGTAGTTTCCATGAACACACGCATATTCTAAGAAACTACCTTTTTTTATTTCTCTATTAAATTCATTTTCATCAACAAAGAAATAATCTACTCCATTTTGTTCTCCTTCTCTAGGTTTTCTAGTAGTCATAGAAACAGAATAAGTAAGATTTTTTTCAATTTTTAAGAGTTCATTATGAATAGTTCCTTTTCCTGCTCCACTTGGTCCAGATAAAATTATTATACTACCTCTAGTTTTCTTCTTTTCCATAATACCCTCCATAACTATATTATATTTTTACCATAAAGATTTATCAATAATATTTTTATCTAAATCTTTTAAATATATACCACTATCATCAAGTATCATATAACTCTTACAATTTCCCCTTGGATATGAAATAGACCCAGGATTTAAGAAATATTTACCATTTTCTTTTTCAATCATTCCTCGATGTGTATGTCCATATATCATAACATCAAATTCTACTTTTGGATACCTAGAAATATTATAATAGTTTCCATGACTACAAAATATCTTTTTATTAAATGCTTCAAAGTAATAAGAATCTAAAAAATTAAATGGGGCGGTCATTATATCATATTCACTATCACAGTTTCCCCTTATAACTATCTTATTATAAAAATTATCTAATATAGGTATTATATCTTCATCAATACCATATCCATAAGAGAACATATCTCCAAGGAAAATAATTTCATCGGGTTTTTCTTCAAAAAATATATCTTTAATTATTTCAAGATTAGTACATGATCCATGTACATCTGATACAAACATTAACTTCATAATATCACCTATTTACTTGTCTTAAATATTTACGTTATTCAAGAATAAAATATCATATATCTTCCAATTTATGATTTCATAACACTATTTATTTATTATATTTTAACATTTAAGGGTTTTATTATCAAGCATAGTAAAAAAAGAAGAAGATATTATTCTTCTACTATTATTTTTTTATTATAATATTTTTCTAATGCTTTTATTATCTTATAATCGTTTTCTAGTTTATGATAATGAATACTTGATGGTATTTCAGTACAATTACTTATTTTAACTTCTTTATCTTTACTATTTCTAATCAAACTATCCATCTCTTTCATACATAATTCATAATTTTTTGATTTAAGATAAATAATGTCATCAAATAATTTAAAACCACTAATATTACTAGTACCTATTGAAGAAATCATAAGTGCTGATGAAATAAATCCGATTAAAATCAAATTTGGACTAGTTATTTCATCTTTGAATTCTTTATGTTGATACATATATCCATAATGATTTATAAAACATATAGTTACCATAATTACAAGATAAAATAATTGGATATTTGTTGTTCCAGCTTCTTGATAATAATTTTTGTAAATAAATACATCTGGCATAAATAATATTATAAAACATCCTAAACATAATATAGTTATAATAATTGGTCTTTTAAATCTAAATTTAGCATCTCTTACAAGTTTTTTTATTGTAGGCATCAATATAATTACAAGAGGTATGTATATTGTTTCAAAGAATAAATACTTTAACATCTTATATGCATTTATAAAACTAGTTAGAAAGAATTGTGATATAGGCAATTCATCGATTGTATTAATACTATCACTATTTAATAAGCATAAAATATTAAAGGCAAATGATATAGAGAAAATAATTGTTAATATTATAAAATTATTTTTTCTACCATCTTTTTTAAAATTTAGATATAAAGTTATAAATAGTAGGATAAATCCGACAAATATACCAGTAGTATAATTAGTACCTCCAAGTATAATTGAGAAAATAACACTTAAATATAACCACAAATTTTTATTTGTTTTTAGATATCTTATTAAGAAACCAAATAGAATTAAAGACATTGAATATGGTACTAAATATATATTAATTGAATTAATCCAATATAAACCTTGAGATATTGAATACATAAATATAATTGAGAATAATAAGAATACTAAATATATTAATACAATATCTCTTACATTCTTTTTATTAAAAAATGATTTAAAGAAAAAATACAATGAATAAATCCAAAATAGTTGTGCTAATAAAGAAGTAAATTTATACATATTAATAGATATAAATAATGGATTAAAGCATGATAATATATTACTAAAATATGATTCTTGCATTGTTTTAATATTATTTAAAAGAGCCACTATAAATGACAAAATACCATTTATACCATCTTTTGGTCCTGATTCTAGCATTTTAGAATAATTAACGTAATCATCTGATGCTGGATAATTAAATAGATTATTTATAAACATAATAGCTACAAATATAATTGTTATACATAATATTACATAAAATAATTTATTATTATTAATATCTTCTTTAATACTTCTTAATGATAATTTAAACTTATTATTAAATAATACTCTTTTACTTATATGATAATTTAATGCAGTGGTAATAATAATAGTAAATAAAGGAGCAATATTACTAGATATACCTAAATAATCTACTTGATAAAAAATTAACAAAAGATTTAAAACCAAAATAATACCAAATAACGTACAATATTTTTTTATAGATAAAATATTTGGTTTACCATATTTATGTATTGATAGAAAGTATCCTGATATTGATGAAATGATACATCCTATTGCCATGGATATAATATAGTTAATTCCAATATTATTAAAAATATAATAAAGAAATAAACATATTATTGTACTAATAATTCCAACATGGAAATATTTTTCAAAATTAGAATATTTTCTCACATTTTCCTCCAAAAAAATAATATGCTTACTATTCTATCACATTTTTTAAATTTGTCACATTTTTATTAAAAAAGCCTAATCTTTTTTTGATTAGGCTTTTATTTTATCTTTTTGATTGTTTTTTTCTTGATTTAACTATTTCTTTTTCTTCTGGTTCTTTATGATATGAATAATCTTTATATTCAACTGGTCTAACTTTTTGATGTGTATCTTTTTTCTTTAAACATAATACTGTCAATACAATATTTGCTACTACTAATACAATTGTAATTACAAGAAGTATAATTTCTGTTTTATTATCGCTTTTTGATGAAGTTCCTTCTTCTGTTTCTGTTTTAAGATGATCTAAACAATCTGTATTTCCTTTACTAATACATGAAACGATATCTTTATCACCATTTTCATATACTTCATCAATTATACTTTCTAATGATTCAGAATATGAAGATATTGCATAAACATCACTTATTATAACGAACGGAGTTCCTTGATATGATGCATCAGTAAATCCAACTTTGTTGAATTCTTCAGCAACTTTCTTTCCAAGTGCAAAATCCTTTCCTTCTTTCCATTCAATATGGTCAACATATAGTTCTTTTTCAACTATTTCAAATTTTTTACCATATGATTTTAATCCTTTTAAGTATTTTACTTGTGCTTCACAATAAGGACATCCACCAGCTTCAAAGATATAAACTTTTACTTTATCTTTTGCTTCAACTTTAGCTATTCCAAAGACAACAAATAGAAGTAAAAAAACAGTTAACAATCTCTTTAAATTTTTCATATAACCTCCATATATTAATTATAAATTATTTTAAAAAAAAATGATAGTTTTTTCTATCATTTTTTATCCTCATTTTTTATTGATTTAGCAACATCACTAATGTTTGCACCTTCAAATGCTCTCAATACTTCTATAGGTATTGCAAATATTAAAGTATTTGACTGATCACTTGATACGTCATTGATTGTTGATAAAGTTCTCAAATGAAGTGCTCCAGGTACCTTAGCCATATTTTCAGCAGCTTGTGCAAGATTTTTAGATGCTTCTACTTCTCCAGCAGCTTTAGTAATTACTGCTGTTTTTTCACGTTCTGCTTCAGCTACTTTTGCAATTACTCTTTGCATTTCTTCAGGAAGTGATATGTCTTTTAATTCAACATTTTCTACTTTTATTCCCCATGGATCTGTAAGTTCATCAATAATCTTACAAATTTCTTCAGATATTTTTTCTCTTTCTCCTAATAATTCATCTAATGTTACACTACCTACAGCATTTCTCATTGTAGTTTGTGCAAGTTGACCAGTAGCATAGTAATAATTTTCTACTTCTAATATTGCTTTAGAAGCATCAAATATTTTGTAATATAATACTGCGTTAATTTTAACAGATACATTATCTTTTGTTATTGCTTCTTGTGCAGGTACATCGTCTGCTTTAGTTCTTATATCTACTTTTTTATAACTTTGAAAAATAGGTATTATAAAATTCCATCCTGGTTTTAATACTCTTTTAAATTTTCCACGAGAAAATAATACTCCTCTTTCATATTCATTAACCTGAACAATACATCCAGGTAAAAAACATAATAATGTAATTACTATAACTAAAATTGCATATTCCATATTATTCTAACTCCTCACTAATTAATTTTTTATATTCTTGCACCCCTGGTTGATCAAATGGGTTCTCATCAATTAATAAAGCTCCAATTATTGCTGCTAATATAAAGAAGTGAATTAATTCCCCAATCGTTGTTTCATTCTTTTCATCTATTGTAATAATATTACTTGGAGTTAATCCATTCGCATGAGCAAGACCAACTTTATCAAGTGCTATATTATTTAAACTATTTAATTCCATATCATATTTATCAAGTGGAACTTTTACATCTTTATCAATTCCTAATACTGTTTCAAATATAATATCATGTCCTTCTTGTAGAAATTGTCCCAAAGAGTGAAGATCTCTTGTATTAACACATGATATAGGAAGAATTCCTTTCTTTCCTTTTCCTTGTGTTTCTGCAAATAATTGTTTTAACCATTCAGTAAAATAATACATTTTAGGATTATAAACTGTAAATGATTCTACTATCTTACCTTTATTATAGAATATATCTCTTATTACAGCATATTCAATTGCTCTATCTACTCTTTCATAAGATGATCTTGCACCTTCAATTAATTTAATAATATTAATTCCTGCTACAGAAATAGGTAAAAGTCCTACTGGAGTCAAGCAAGAAAATCTTCCTCCAACCTTTGGTGGTACTGTAAAAGTAACATATCCTTTAAGATTAGCTAAATCCCTTAAATCACCAGTTTCAGGATCTGTAGTAATAATAACTCTATTCTTTAATTCTTCTTCAGAATACTTTTCTTCCATTATTTTCATAACTAATGAAAATGCTACTGATGGCTCTAATGTAGTACCTGATTTAGAAATTACATTTACAATAACACTTTTATCCTTAATGTATTCTAGAGTTTCATGATAATCTTCACTACATAAATCAGTCCCTAAGAATATAATTTCTGGTTTTTTTCTATCATACATAGGAGATAAGGCTTCAATTACAGCCTTACTTCCCATATATGATCCTCCAATTCCTATTACTAGGAAAACATCACAATTAGATCTAATATAGTCTGTCATATTGACTATTTTTTTCAATTCTTGACTAGAAATAAATGTATCTAACTTATTCCAATATTTTAAGTCACCTTCAAGAAATCTTGTTTTTATTTCTCGTGCCTTTTCTAAATATTTTACCTTATCTTCCTTTTTAATATAATCAAGTACATATTTATGAAAATCAAAATTAATCATTCATACCTCCATTAACAATTACAGCATGTATTCTTTTATCATTCTTTAGTGTTACATAATTTTTATTAATCTTATCACCATCAACAATAATTCCTTCATTTTTATTATTAAGGTTAATTTTAATCTTATATAAAGTATCCATATATCTATACTCAATTTCAAATGATTTCCAACTATGAGGAACAGATGGTTTAAATCTTAATGTATTACCTTCTTTCTTGATACCAAGTATTTCTGTAATACCAATATTATAGAACCATCCAGCACTACCAGTATACCAAGTCCACCCACCTCTACCAGGCATTTCTGGATTACTATAAATATCTGCAGCTATTACATAAGGCTCAACTTTATATTTTTGTACATCTTTTTTATTTAATGTCCTATTAACAGGATTTATCATTTGATAATATTGATAAGCTCTATCTCTAGCACCCAACTTAATTAAAGCCATTATATACCATGATACTGAGTGTGTATATTGGCCACCATTTTCTCTTATACCATTAGGATAATCCATTATATATCCTGGATTATCAATAGATTTTTCAAACCCTGGTGTTAACAATTTAACAATACCATTTTCAAGATCAACAAGATTATCTTCAACTGCTTTGATAACTGAGTTTACTCTACTTTTATCAATTACTTCAGATAATATTGAGAAACTTTGACTTATTAAGTCAATCTTACACTCATCGTTCAATGAAGAGCCAAGAGGATTTCCATTATCAAAGAATGCTCTTAAATAATAATCTCCATCCCAAGCAACTGTATTTAATGCCGTTTTTAATTCTTTTAGTTTATTTTCATATTCCTTAGTATCTAGATTTTTATATTTCTTAGCTAATGGTAAGAATCCTTTAACTATAGCATATAGGAAGAATCCAAGCCATACACTTGTACCCTTTCCTTTTATACCAATGTTGTTCATACCATCGTTCCAGTCACCACCACCCATAAGTGGGATTCCATTTTCACCTAATTCATTAAATGATTTATTAATTGACAATAAGCAATGATCATATAAAGATTTTTTAGTATTAGTATAAACATAATTTATACCACGTTCTGCTTCTTTAGCACCAAGTTGTGGACCATCAACAAATTCGATTGGTTCATCAAGTATCTTATAATCACCTGTAATTGTAACATACTTATTAACTGCATAAACTAACCATAAGAAATCATCTTTATATCTACTTCTTAAACCTAATCTAATTATCTCATGCCACCAATGAAGTACATCTCCTTCAACAAATTGATGTTTAGCATTATTAACAATCTGTGCTCTTGTAAGAGCTGGATCAATAATACAAATATTAGTACAATCTTGAAGTTGATCTCTATATCCAAATGCTCCTCCTACCTGATAGAAACCTGCTTTAGCTTCAATTCTTGAAGTTATTGTTTGATATAAATACCAACCATTTAACATAAAGTCAAAGCTTTCGTCTGGAGTTTTAACTTTAAATACAGATAATCTATTCTTCCAATAATCTTTTACTGCTTTTAATTCTTTATTAACTTTATCATTAGTATTATATTTTTTAATTAATGTTTCAACATTCTCATTTCCAATTTCAGTTCCCATCATAAATGAGAAATTAATTTCTTCATGTGCTTTAAGTTCTATTTCAATCTCAATTGATTTAAATAGAATCAAATCAATTGAATAACTACTAATTGGTAATGTTGAACTTAAAAATGCAGTAATGTGTGAAAAATCAATATTATATACATTTCTAATTAAAATAGCATTCATAGCTTCATAATAATCAGATAATAAATATCTACTTGACTTTTCTTCATTTGGTCCAAATGTAGGATTAATCCAGAAATTAATCTTGTACTTTTTAGTTTCATTACATTTATTTGTAAATATTACTTTGTAGAATTTAATAGTATCATTAAGTGATACAAAATGTGTTGTATCAAATGCATAATCTTTAGTTTCATGACTAAACGTTGAATATCCAAAGCCATGAACACATTTATTAGCATCTACTCTTTCACCATTAATAACTATTCCTTCTGATTTATCATTTAATACAATATCATTAGTCCAAGATGTTATTTTAAACATTTGACTATTATATGCATATGTAAATCCACATTCATTATTGCTTATGATTGAACCAAATCTTTTATTGGCCATAACATTAAACCATGGTGTTGGAGTATTAGGATTTGTTATTTCATATTCAGATCCATTTTTGTTAAATCCACCATATCCATTAAAGAATTTTAGTTCTTCTTTTTCATCCTTTTTTAATACACTAGCATATCTAATTGGATCATAAGTAATCATCTTATTTTCTCTTTGTAGCAATTTAACACTTTCTGTCAATGAAGTAGACTTATTACTATCAAATCTTAATCTTGCTACCATATTTAATAAAATATCTTCAGCATAACTTACTTCATTACCATCAAGTATATAAATTCTACCTGGAGTTGAATAGAAATCATATAGAGTATTCATTCTATACATTTCTTTTTCTATTTCTCTTTTTACTATTGGTTTATATTCATCACTTTCACGATTTACTACAACAACATCAACAAATATTGATCTAGTTTTATAGAATTCATATGCTCTTATTACTTCTTTAACTAAATTAATAGCTTCACTTTCTCTTATTTCAACAAGCATTATAGGATAATCTCCAGTAATATCATATTTCCATAAGTTTGTTTGATTCATACTATTCTTAGTTAAAATGTCTTTTCTTTCAGGATTAATAAAATGTCTACTAGTCTGGTATAAATAATTAAGCATCATATTATAGTTTCTCATATCAGGACCACTAATACCTAATATCTTTGTATTAATATTATTAGCAAGTGTACTATATTCAAATGCAGTATTAATCTTTGAATATGTATTATAAGTTTTCAAAATTTCCATTATTTGTTCACGTGATTTACTATATCCTGCAATGAAATATACAGTTACTTCTTTATCTTTAGGAACTATTATACTAGTTCTTAAACTGATAATTGGATCAATATTAGTACCTACAGTATTTGTTAATTTTCCACTCATAGCAAGTGGTTTATCGACATTCATATTTCTTCCTATAAAATTACTTCTTTCAGTTTCATAAGAAATTTTATGAATACTATCTTCTACTAATAATCTATTAACATAATAATCAACGGTTTTCTTATTATTGTTTTTTCTACACATAATAATACTTTCATACTCACTATCGTATTCACTACTTATAAATAAGTTTCTAAATGCTCTATGAGTAATATCATCTATATTATGTTCTATTATAGGTTCATTATATGTAGTAAGTTCAAGGTATTTATCTTCAAATGAATTATTTTTAAATGTTACTCTTCTTATTTCTGCATTATGTTCTTTTGTAACAATTATTTCTGTCTTTGTTGTAATTCCGCCATCTTGTCTAATAAATGTTATCCTGTCACTTGCAAATACCACATTATATTTATCTGGCTCAACATAAGTTGGAGAATATGTATTAGACCAATATTTAGAATTAGATATATCTTTGATATACATAAACATTCCATAATCTTGTTCTGTAATCTTTCTATATCTGTTAAGTTGGATTTGCTTATATCTACTAAATCCATTACCTCTATCATTCATAAGTAGCATATAGTTATTGTTTGATAGAACAGATACTTCTGGTATTTCTGATAAGTAATTAAATGCTCTAATATCATTTTCAACAATTTCTTTGTCATAATGATATCTCTTATAACCATATATCTTAAGATCAATAATTGGGTTAAATTGAACTTTTTCTTTTAATAATATTTCAATTGATTTTACTCTTACATCGTTATGGAAATATTCTCTAATAGTACCATTTTTTAAATAGTTACAGATACTTGTTAAAATCATTCCTTGGTGATGTGAATAATATGATTGAATTATTTCTTTATCATCATAATCATATGATTCAAAGAATCCCCAATCACCATAGGCTCCAATTTTTTTAAGTTTAGCTATATTTGAAATAACTGCCTGACTGTTATTAGAAAGAGCAAGAAGTGAAGCATAAGGTGCTATAACAACTCTTTGGTTTTTTTCTTCTTGTACTTTTAAATATGGTGTAGAAAATGCTTTATATTTGTAATTTAATCCATCATCCATTTCACCATAAGCTGATTCAGATATTCCCCAAGGCATATCCTTATCTACTTCTTTCATATATTCTCTTTGACAATAAATTGAAAAGAAGTAACTTTCATCTAATAAAGTATTAGGATAACTCTTCATAAATAATTCTGGCATAAAATATTCAAATGAAGTTCCAGACCATGATGTTAATCCTTTATATTTTTTAAATTTTGTTAAAGATTTGTCTAAACATAACCAGTGTTTAGATGGAACATCTCCTTTTGCTATTGCTATAAAAGAAAGAATTCTACTTTCACTTGCAAATTTATTATAGTTATATGTTGATAATCTGTCTTCAACGCAATCATATGCGATACTGAAGACATCTTTATCCGTATATAACTTTTTAAAGTCCATATCGTCAAATAACTTTTCAAATAAATTTGCTAATTTCTTATTTTTCTTTTTTAAACAGAATTCTTTAGCAACAATATAACATGCAGCTAAATTTCCATTATCTACAGATGAAATATCATATGGCATCATCTTCTCCATAGTAGTGATTGTATACCAGTTGAAGATAAATCCATTCCATTTTTCAAGTTTAACTATAGAACTAGTAATCTTTTCCAAATAATCAAGTGCTACTTCATCACTTATAATATTTAATTCACAAGCAGATATTACAGATGTAATAGACATACCAATATCTGTAGGTGAAGTCTTAGAGTCTACTCTTATTTCTCTATTTAATTGATAATTATCTGGAATTAAATAATTATATTCTTCTTTTAATAAATTTTCAAAAAATAACCATGTTCTCTTAGCAATATCAATTATTTCTTCATTATCATTTATATCAACTTTTTCTTTTTTAGTCTTAACAGAACTTACTTTCCATAATATTAAAGGTGCAATTAAGAATAAAACACTTACTATTATTCCTATAATCAAATATTGATTAAATATTAAAGATAAAATCATAGTAAGAATAATCATCACATAATTTGGTTTAAATGCTTTTATATATGTTGTTAATTTTCCATTAATTGTCTTTGCAGCATCTTCTGCAGTTATCCAATTTAATAGATTTTTATGACTTATAAACATTCTATATAATGATTTAAACATTGCATTTAAATGCATATAACATATATAAGGCATTGATACAAAATCAATAAATACTCTAGCTATTAACGCAGTAGCACCAAACATAAGTGAGTCATAATACTTAAAGGATGCAATTGTTCTCTTTTGAATATTAAGTATTTCTTTTAAATATAAGAATAATGGTAGAAATATAATAACAACAGATGTTAATAAACTAAATAATGGATTTCCAAGCATAAATGATAGTAAGAATAATAGTAGTAAACAAGGTTCTTTTAATATTCTTCTTAAGTTATCAAATATCTTAAATTTTTCTACTTTATTAAGTGGGTTAGCTATTTTTATCCCATTTCTGTTTTTTATTTTCTTTTTCAACCAACCTAATATTTGAATATCTCCTCTAGTCCATCTATGTTGACGTGACATATCAACTAAGAATGATGGAGGAAAATCATCAATTAATTCTATATCTGATGCAAAACCACATCTTAAATAGTTTCCTTCAAGTAAATCATGTGAAAGAATTAGGTTTTCAGGTAATTTATCTCCAACTACTGTTTCAAATACTTGTAGATCATAAATACCCTTTCCTACAAAGCTTCCTTCATCAAATATATCTTGATAAAAATTAGGAATAATTGATGAATAAATATCAAAACCACCAATACCTGCTACTAACTGAGAATATGATGATTTATTTGTTGATTCAATATCAACGCTTACTCTAGGTTGAATAATACCATAACCACTAATTACTTTATCTTTGTTTTTACTTAATATAGGTCTATTAGATGGATGGGCCATTAAACCAACTAAACTTTGAGCAGTATTTAAAACAAGTTCTGTATCAGCATCAAGAGTAATAACATATTTAATTGATGCTTTTAAACTACTTACTGTTTCTACATAAATATATTTTTCTTTATCCTTATCATTTAATTTTCCAAGTAGTAATCTATTAAAATGCATTAGACCACCACGTTTTCTCTCGAATCCTAAAAACTTTCCTTCTGATTCAGAGAAACATCTTCTACGATATAAGAAGAAAAATAATTCTTTACCATATTTTTCATTTAATTCTTTGGCTTTTTTAACACCATAGTCACTTACTTCTTTATCATAATCACATTCTCTAGTATTTGATTCAGCACAATCTCCTAGAAGTGTGAAATATAAGTTTGGTGTTGTATTTGATAAATAATACTTTTCAAGTTGTAAAAACATATCATCCACTTTTTTTGTATTCTTTATTATTGTTGGAATAACAACCATAGTGGCATATTCTTTTGGTATTCCATCTCCAAAATCTAATTTAGGTAATGACTTTGGCTTATTAAAGAACATAAATATTTTATTAACAACTTGTATAACTACTTCACTAATAGGAATTATTAATAGTAAAAATGCTACTACAAAGTAATCATATATTAAGAATGATAATAACAAAGATATTACTATTGTAAATACAAATATTATAGATATATACAAATTATAAATTCTATTTGTATTCTTTTTTCTAAATATATAGTCTGCAATTTCTTTATTTGTACTTCTTACCTTTTCCATGATGTTATATACATAGTTGTATTCATCTACTTTTTTAGTATTTTTTACAATTTGTTTTCTATATAGATTTTTAGAATCTTGAGTCATACTTTTATACACAGAATCTGTTAATAAAAGTTTTTCTGTTTTACTAATCTTATTACATAATCCATCATATTTAAGTCTTGAAACTGTTCTTAGATTGTTGAATAAATTTGATACTAACAAATCATCACTTATACTAGATAAATGTTCTTCATTAATAACATCCTTTAAATCAATATCATGTTCTTCTAAATATTTGCTAAGTTTTTCAAATACATCATTAGAAGACTCTCCAAACTCTTTTAAATTAGCATTTAAATTATATAAATAATATGGATGATTTAGAATATAATCATCAATTTTAACATAATTAGCAAGAACGATATCAGGATTATTTAACATATCTTTATCTATTTTAGATACAATATCATTTACTTTTCTTAAATCTTCTAATTTTGCTTCTCTTTTAACACATAATTTATTTAATTCATCTATTAAAATCATTGATATTAAAATTGGAATAACAGAAATCGTATTATAAGAAAAATACACATTATTTTTATTTTGATAATTATTAAGTTCTCTTATGAGCATATTCTTATCTAAACTATAATTATGTTTAGTAAAAATCTTACAAAGAATGTCATACATATCTTCATTAATTGTTAACATTTCTTTAATATTTTTTCTATTTTTAAATACTCTTTTTAAAGTATTTCTTTGTTCAACAACCAAATAAAAATTATCTATAATCCATTCATTTGTAGAGCCAACAAAATTATGATTTTTCGTAAGTTCAACTAATTTATCATAATATCTCTCTATGTTGTTGCAATCATCTAAAAATTTAGAATAAATTTTGTTCATACTACTACTCCTAACTCAATAAAATACGTCCTATAACATCATTATAACACAACAGAAGAAATTATTACATCTTATTAATTTTTTGAATAAAAAAGTATCATAATTATTAAAAAAAATTTATAATATAAGTAACTATATTAAAAAATTGGAGTGTTATTTATGGTTTTTAGTTCTATGACTTTTATTTGGATTTTTTTACCACTATTATTAATGATTTATTTTGTGGTTAAAGAAAAGTTTCAAAATATAGTCCTATTAATTTTTAGTTTATTATTCTATGCTTGGGGAGAACCTAAGTATATTCTCTTAATGATTGCATCTATTATAATTAATTATGTCTTTAGTTTATTGATTGATAAAGAAAGTAATAAAAGAAAAAGAAAAACAATATTTATTATCACTATTCTTATAAATATTTGTTTATTGGGATATTTTAAATATTTTAATTTTATCTTAAATAATATTAATAGTTTATTTGGTACATCCATTACTTATAAAAGTATTATTCTACCAATTGGAATATCTTTTTATACTTTTCAAATTATGTCTTATATTATCGATTTATATAGAGGTAAAGTAGAAGTTCAAAAAAATATCATAGATTTAGCATTATATATTTCTTTTTTCCCTCAGTTAATTGCTGGTCCAATTGTTAAATATAAAGATATTAATAATCAAATAAGGAAAAGAACGGTTACATTAGAGGGATTTGCATATGGAACAAAAAGATTTATTTACGGATTATCTAAGAAAGTATTAATTGCTAATACTCTAGCTCTTGTTGCTGATACTATTTTTGATTCTAATATATCAGAAGTAACAACTTTTGCAGCTTGGATAGGTTCTATTTCTTATACATTACAAATATATTATGATTTTAGTGGTTATTCAGATATGGCAATTGGCTTAGGAAAAATGTTTGGCTTCACATTCAATGAAAACTTTAATTTGCCTTATCTTTCTAGGAGTATAACAGAATTTTGGAAAAGATGGCATATTTCATTATCAACATGGTTCAAAGAATATATCTATATTCCACTTGGAGGTAATAGAAAAGGAACTAAAAGAACTTATCTCAACTTATGGATAGTATTTATTGTTACAGGAATATGGCATGGTGCAGCGTGGACATTTATAATTTGGGGATTATATCATGGTTTCTTTATTTTTATTGAAAGACTTGGCCTTAAAAAATATTTAGACAAATGTCATGTAATCAACCATATCTATGCACTTTTAGTAGTTAATTTTGGTTGGGTATTGTTTAGAATTGAAGGATTAAAAAATGGATTATTATTTATAAAGAAAATGATAATACCTACAAGTAATAGTACAACAATAAGAATGTATAAAATAATAACTACAAGAAATATTCTAATATTAATTATTGCAATACTATTCTCATGTGTTATTCAAGTATTATTTAATAAAATTAAAAAGAAAAAAATACTAAAAATAGCATCTTTCTGTGAACCAATGATAATAGTCGTTCTATGGATATTATGTATAAGTTCTTTAGTGTCAAATACATATAATCCATTTATATATTTTAGATTTTAAGGAGATGAATATTTATGAAAAAGAATAAAAATAAAAATATTATTTTAATAATTATATTCATTTTCTTCTTATATGTTCCTACAATAAGCTACATTTTATTAAAAGATAATATACAAAATGTTAATTATGAAAAAAGAAAATTAGCAGAAATGCCTAAATTAAGTATAAGTACTATAGATAAATTTCCAAAAAAGTTTGATAAATATTTTAATGATCATTTACCATATAGAAGCTATATAGTTAATAACTGGAGAAATCTAAATTACTTATTATTTAATGATTCAATAGGTAATATAGTTCTTGTTGGGAAAAATAAAAATAATGAAAACTGGTTATTTTATGACAATATAAAAAATGGAGATGCGATTTCATTTATAGATGGAAGAAAAAAAGTTGTTCAAGAAGACTTAGATTTATTTTTATCTACTGTTAAAGAAGAAACAAAGAAGTTAAAAAAGAAGAATGTTGATTTATATTATGTATTTTGTCCAAATAAAAGTTCTGTTTATTCACAAAACCTTCCTAATAATGTTAATGTTGAAGAAGACTACTTAAAAATCGTTTATAATTATTTAATTGATAATAATGTTAAAAATTTTTATTACGCTATTGATCTTTTAAAAGATGCTAGTAAAAAATATGAAACATATTATAGAACAGATACTCATTGGAACAACTATGGTTCATACATTTATATTCAAGATTTTATTAACAAGTTATATAAAAAAGAAATACTAGAAAATCCAATAGTTAAACAATCATTTATTTATAGTAATAATAAAGACTTACATAAATTAATGGGAGTATCAGTAAAAATAAAGGAAAACAATACAGAAATATCTTATTCTAATAAAAGAAAGCCTACATCAAAAGATATTAAATTAAAAAAAGGAATTGCTATTGTTTATGAAAATGATAAATATTTGTTAGATGAAACAATTTTATTAGTTGGTGATTCATTTACTGGTTTTTCTAATGAGTACTTATCTTCAATTTATAAAAAAATAATTAAAGTACCATATAAAGTATATACACCTGAAGATAAACTAATAGAAAAATATCATCCAGACAAATTAATATATATAAGAGTAGAAAGATCTGCTCCAAAAAGTCTAATATATAAATTTCTTTAAAAAAAAACATCATTTTTGATGTTTTTTATTTAAATATACATTTACTCTCGTATTCATCTATTAAGATGGATATTTCTTTAGATTTACTTTTTATTTTATTTAATATTTTATTCTTAAAAAATGTACTTTTTGCATACTTAATTATTAATTCATGCATATCAGTTAATAAACTATTTAATTTATTATAACTGCCTTCTGTTCCAATGACATTATCGAATAAATATGGAATATCTTCAATTAATCCTTTAAATCTTAAATTATTAACAGTAGGAGTAAAAGTTTTATTGTTAATTAAACTACTACATATTTGTTTTTGATATGCATAACCATCAGAAGTATATTTCTTTTCACCTATTTCATGTTTTAATGCATATAATGCATTTGATAATTCTATATTCTCAATATAATAATTTCCAAAAGAATTAATAATATTAACAACATCTTCAGTCTGTGCTGTATTAAGTATTTCTTCTAGTGTTAATGCATTAGATTTCTTTTCGAATTTTAAATCTTTCTTTAGATAATACAAAGTACATAATCCAGTTCTTACTTTAACATATTTATCATCATATAATACTTCATTATTAATAGAATTAATTGCATGATTAAATTCATGAACTATATTATCTATAAGAGATGGAAGACTTGATTCTGAGTAATTATTTATCATAATATACTTTTCAGTATAATAATTATCATCTATTTTTTTTAAACTTCTATTAAAAGTAGCGGAAACGATATTATCATAAGTACCATTTATATATATTTTTACATTTTTAAAACAATTAAGTATAGTTGATTCATTATTAACACCATATTTAATTACAAATGCTGGTACTATCAAGTATAATAAGTGTTTAATATTATCAGTATACTCAAATTCTTTACTAATATTATCAACATACAAAATGTACTTATCGATAAACGAATTTACATTATCTTGATTTAAATCCATTATATCACCTTAATAATTATATCATTATTTTTATATCTAATAAAGATATCAAAAAAATATTATACAATTGAATAAAATAATATATAATAAGGGTGGAGGTTTTTATGAAAGAAAAAGTAGATGAAATAGTTAAGAAAATACAAAGTGACCCAAAAATACTTGATAACTTTAAAAAGAATCCTACTAAAACAGTAGAAGGAATAATAGGAGTAGATTTACCAGAAGATCAAATTAATGGTATCGTTGAAGCAGTAAAAACAAAAGTAGATTTAACTAACTTAGAGAGTTCTATTAAAGGTTTATTTGGATAAGAAAAGCGTTTCTTTTTAGAAACGCTTTTTATATTAAATCTGCTAAACAAAATGTTGCATACATAGGAATATATCTTACTCCTTTTTTTATGCAAAAATTATCTTGAGTTATTCTTATTGATTCAGTTGGCTTAAATTTATTTATATATACTGATAATGCTTTTGATTTTGTTTTACTAAATGGCACTAGTTCTATAGGAACTATATTACCGGTTCTAGTTTGAATAATAAAATCAATAAATGCTTTACCTTCAGATTGATAATAATACAAACTATAACCACTACTTACAAGTGATATAGCTACACTATTTTCGTATAATATAGACTTATATAAAGCATCATTTTCAAATTGATATTTATTGATATTTAACTTTTTAAATAGAAGTCCTGTATCATTCATATATACCTTAAAGTTATCTTTATCTTTAAAATTACTAATTGGAGATTTTACTTCTTGTAATTTATAACACTTATATATAAATCCATTATTATGAAGATAAGAAAGAGAGTTTTCATATTCTTTACTTCTTCCTCCATCTTTAATTAATCCATATTGAAACTTTTTATTAGATTTCAACAATTGTTGTGAAATACTTTCATATACTTCTCTACTTCTTATAATATCAATTAAATTTTCTTGTAAAGACATCTCTTTTCCATAAGAATCCAATATCTTATCAGATGCAGAATGTAAAAGTAATGAATTTTCTTCTCTTAAAGAAAGATCTATTGCTTCAGGCATTCCACCTGTTATGATATATGAATTAAAATAATCCATAGCTACCTTATGAAAAGGCATTTTAGTATTATTTTTAAATGAACTTTTAATAAAGTCAATTAATTCCCCTTTACCAACAGCAATTAAGTATTCTTCAAAGTCCATTGGAAGCATTGATTTAAATTGTAATTCTACTCCTTTAAACTTTGATAGATTATCTCTTAAAGATGTAATTAGAATAACATGATATTCATTTTTAAACTTTCCTAAAGTTTTTATCGTATTTACAATATCAACGTCATTAACATTATCTATTACTACTAAAGTATCATTCTTCATTATTTCTTGACTACTTAATAAAGATAATTGAGATATTATTCCATCTATCGTATTTTGCTTTTTTAGACAATCTGCAAGAACTATATTGTTATTAGCATCAAAGTATACTACACTTCGATAATTATCCTCTCCAAATTTTAAAATAGTATATGTTTTACCAACTTGCTTACTTCCGTATACTACAAGAGGTTTTCTGTTAACATCCATTTGCCACTTTTCAAGGAATTTATTAATCTTACGTTCCATAAAATGACCTCCTATACCATTTCTTATACTTTAAGTATAATATTAATGCATAATCAAGTCAAGATAAAAGAGTACATACGTACTCTTAGTTAATTAAATTATCGATATTTATATCATCTGCTGTTATAGTTATTAATTGTGTTTTCTTCTTTTTATCTTTAGTATTAGTTGCATGTCTTACTACTGTTTTCTCATACATATTTCTTACAAATCTTGCATTACCAAAATTTTCAGTTCCTACATTCTCAGAAATAATATTCTTAGTCTTTTCTAAAGCATCATCAGTAATTTTGAATCCTGCTTTACTTATCATTTGTTTAAAGATTGCAAGTAATTCATCTACTGTATAATCAACAAAGTTTAATGTATATCCAATTCTTGATACAATTCCTGAATTAGAATTCAAAAATGCTTCCATTTCTTTTGTATATCCTGCAAATATTACTACTAAATCATCTCTGAAATCTTCCATAGCTTTTATTAGTGTTGCAATTGCTTCGTCATTATACGAACTATTTCCATCACTAGCTAAAGCATAGGCCTCATCAATAAATAATATTCCTCCTCTTGCACGTTCAATTACAGCATTAGTCTTTGGAGCAGTTTGTCCAACATATTCTGCAACTAAATCTTTTGAAGATACTTCTATTAGTTTATCTTCCTTTATGTATCCTAAGTTAAATAGAATACCTGATAATAATCTTGCAACAGTAGTTTTACCAGTACCTGGATTACCTAAAAATAACATATGAAGATTTATATCTTTAATCTTTAAATCTCCTTCAGTCTTACTCTTTAATCCAATTAAGTTAACTAAATCTCTCAAAGCCTTTTTAACATCATTAAGACCAACTAATTCATCTAATTCTTTAAATATCTCTTCATTAGTCTTAGTTTTATTTAATTCAGGTATTTTATTATTAAAAGAAATATAATTAATTAATTTATCTCTATAAGTTAAATAATCATCTTCATTTTTTAAATAAGTACTAGTTATATAATCAAGTAATTTAACATCCATCTCTTCATTAATACTTGTTTTTTCTTTAACATAGTTATATAAGTCTTGAATACTTGGATCTATTCCATTAATGTTAAATAGAAAATAATTATTTCTTAAATCATTATCAAATG
>JAEEGL017448223.1_pt1 | contig 25057 bp, 19 predicted proteins | sample 9134231 | NCBI WGS metagenome assembly JAEEGL01 (sample SAMN16246548, study PRJNA631951) | gut metagenome | biome: gut microbiome; feature: rumen; material: fiber-attached | host: Bos | place: Iran: Karaj | collected 2018-10 | reverse complement strand
TTTATTCTTCATTCTACATTCTTCATTTTACCCGTAAGACCTCCCGTTTTGTAGGTTAATTAGTTCTTTATCAGAGATTTAACATTTTCAAGACCTCATGTAAGACCTCCCGTAAGACCTCCCATAGACCTCCCGTAAGACCTCACCTAATGCAGCCTTGATTAGCGTTTATTTTTTCGCATTCGGTCTGTAAAAAATGCAACTGATAAAACTTCATCAAAATCCTTTTATTTGTATACTTAAACAAGTATCGACGGGAGGTCTTACGGGAGGTCTTACGGGAGGTCTATGGGAGGTCTTACGGGAGGTCTTAGGTGAGGTCTTACAAGCTTTTCCGTTTCACAACTCCTTAATACTTAGGAATTTATGAAAAGCGACGGGAGGTCTTGAGACAAAAATGAAGAATGAGGAAATGAAGAATGAAGAATGAAGAATCGACAATTCACAATTAATAATTCACAATGAACTTATGCAATTTACTCACTAAACACTAAACACTCAACAAAAAACACTCAACAAAAAACACTCAACAAAAAACACTCAACAAAAAACACTCAACAAAAAACACTCAACAAAAAACACTCAACAAAAAACACTCAACAAAAATAATTATCACTTTCCGTAAAATAATATTCAAAAAAATTTTGCTATCTAAAAATAAACATGTAAATTTGCAAAATCAATTGATTTTCAAAAAAAGAAACCTTCTAACAAGATTTTTTTTATTTAGTACTAATTAATTTATATTTTTATGAAACATTTACGACTATTCTTGGTTGCTATTGCAGCCGTGTTCGGCTTGGGTGCTAACGCACAGAGCTGGCAAGCAGATGAAGTTGCAGCGGGTGAATTCATCCTCTACAACGTTGGTACTGGTCAGTACCTAACAAGAGGTAATGGCTGGGGTACACAAGCCTCAGTGTCAAAAAACCCTATTGCTGTGAAATTGGAGCTTTATAATGGCGCCTACAAACTCCGTACAGATATTAACGGCGACACTAAAGGTTTTGAACACTTAAGTGGGGGTACTGTTTACACAGACCAATCACATAGCAAGAATTCCACATGGAATTTTGTTGAGGTTGCTACTGACAATGGTCCCGTCTATAACATTGTTGCTGTTGATAATCACGGTGGTGGCGGTGGAGTTTTCCTCACCGCTGAAGGTGGAGAAAGCACCATTGTTGGCCCAGGTTCCGACGGTAATGCAGACAATGCAAAGTGGAAGCTTTTGAGCCTTGCACAAAATGCTACCATCATTGGATTGGACGAAGCATCTGAAACCAATCCTGTTGATGTTACTCCTTGGATTAAAAATGCTAACTTCAGTTTCCCAGCCATTACACAACCTTGGACGATGGTTGCAAGCAACCAACAATTGTGTGGTGGTGATGTCACTAATCCATGTGCTGAGTCTTGGCGTGCAGCTTTCACTTTAACCCAGACTCTCAATATTCCAAATGGTTATTATAAATTAAGGGCACAGGCAGCTTTGACTGACTATGCTGGTAATACAACTAATACTAATTGGCCTGTTGTTTATGCCAACGAGGCAACAACACCATTCAAACTAATGACAGAGGGTGAAGCCAGCATGGGTACTATGTCTAATCAATTCAGCGCTGGTAAGTATTACACAGACTATTTAGATGTTACCGTTACTGACGGTCAATTGAAGATTGGTGTTAAGGGAACCCGCACCGACACTTGGGCTATTTGGGACAACTTCGAGTTGCAATACCTTGGCCCAATCACCGACCTGACCCCATACATTGAGGCTCTTGCTGCCGCTGTTGCTGCTGCTGAGGCTATTGAGGGAACTATTCCCGCTGCTGCTTCCCAAGCTCTTGCAGCCGTTGTAGCCGAGAACAACAAGGAATACAGCACAGGAGACGAATATACAGCTGCCATCAATGCCATTGAGCAAGCAACAGAGGCAGCCAAGGCTCTTCAAGCTCCATTCAGCCGCTACAATGAAGTGAAGGCTGCTTGCGTCGCAGTTAACAGCGGCCTTGACACAACGGAGCCAGACGCTCAAGCTAATGCCGCTACAACCGCTGAGGATATTGAGGCTGCCGTGGCATCTGTTCGTGCCGCTCTCCTCGCAGTTCTCCCTGAAATGGAAGTTCCTGAGGAAGGTATTGACTTGACCAACGCCATCATTGACAACCCAACAGTTAGTGTAAACACTGATTATTGGACAAAGGATGGAACACCTAATGGAGGTTATAGTTTCGGCGTAACCAACTATGGCGAAACAGAGTTCTACAATTGTAATTTTGATTTCTATCAGAACTTGACCCTTAACAAGGGTACATACGAGTTCGGTGTAACAGGTTTCCACCGTGCAGGTACATACGACACTTACTTCTATGCTGGCGAGGACAAGATCTTGGTTCCTGGCGTTGCTAATACTGTTGTAAACTCTATGGCAGAAGCACAGCAATGGTTCGACGCTGGTAATGGTAAGGTTGCCTTGAAGTTCGCTCTTGAAGATGAGACCAACAACATCAAGATTGGTATCGTGAACAACGACACACAGACTGACAAGTGGACTATCTTCCGCAACTTCACTTTGAAGTACTTCGGCTCACAGGTTGACCTCTCCATCTACGAGGATGAGTGGGCACAGGCTGTTGCCGCTGCAGAGGCTGCACTTGCTGACGAGGCAAATGCTAATGTAACTGGTGATGAACTCGCTGCTATCAACGCTGCCAAGGCTGATACTCCTGAGCAGACAAAGGCAAGCTACATCGAAAAGACCCAAGCCTTGATTGCCGCTACACAAGCATTCATCGCTGCTGCTCCTTCATACGACGCTTATATGGCAGAGAAGGCCATCGCCGAGATGATTGGTGTTGAGGTTGGTGAAGATCCCACATCTGCTGAAGCTGCTGTCGCTGGCATAAACAACTTGAAGGTTGCTGAATTCAACTTTGTAAATACAGAATATCCATACGACTATGAGCCTGTTATCGGTACATTCGGTGAGTGGACTGCTACAGCTACTACTGATGGTCAGCCAAGAGATCCTAATTATCTCGACTATGAGCACTGGAGTGGCCAGACTCACGCTTACTATGAGCAAGCTTCTGATGGTTGGGGCAATGCAAATGGTTGGACCATCAAGTATGAGAAGACTGCTAAGTTGCCAGCAGGTGACTACATGTTGAAGGTTGCCGCTCGTTCTTCCGCTGGTACTACCAGCTTGGTATCTTGCTCTGCTACCGAGAACACCGTTACATTACCTAACAATGGCGCCGCAACAAAGGGTATTGCTCTTGATGGAACAGCCGCATTCGAAGGCGATAACTTCGCTAACAATGGTAATGGTTTCGGTTGGGAATGGAGATTCCTCCCCTTCACTTTGACAGAGCCTACAGAAGTAACGATGACATTCTATGCTGAGGCTAACTCAATTAATCAGTGGATGTCTATCGCCGACGGTACATTGCTTTCTAAGCAAGAGATCCAGAACATCGTTGAAATCGCTGGTACAGACGAGGCTGCTCCTGAAGCACAAGTTGCAACTTCTGTTATCACAGACCGCAAGTTGCTTGCTGGTTTGAACACCGTGATATTCCCATTCGAGACCACGAAGGAAGAACTTGGTGCTACTACTGTTCTTGAATATACAGGTACAACTGTTGAGGTTGACGGTTTGACATTGAACTTCAAGGAGGTTGCTCCTGTTGACGGTGTTGTTACCTTGCAAGCTAATACTCCATACGCAGTATTCGTTGACGCTGACCAAGAGGAAGATCTCACCTTCGGTACAAAGAACATCAATCCTGGTGGTGGATGGTATAATGAATGTGTAACAGATGACCCGAATGATCAATTCGACTTCAGAGGTACTTATAGCGAATTTAAGAAAGGTGAAAGTCCTATCGTTGCTGGCGACTATGTAGCAGGTGCAGAAAAATTCGTTAAAGCTAAGGGTGGCAATGGTCTGAAAGCTTACCGTGCATACTTGCAGTTTGTTGGTACAGAAGAGCCTGCAAATGTAGCATTCAACTTCGGTGGATTCGTTGTTGACGGTATCGAGGCAGTTGAACTCTTGAACAACCTCTCTGGCAACATCTACAACCTCAATGGTCAGAAGCTCCAGAAGGCTCAGAAGGGCATCAACATTGTCAATGGCAAGAAAGTATTGGTTAAGTAATTAAACGATTATACATATTTTAATTATGAAGAAAACATATTTTGTACCAGAGACCACGCTAACAAGCGTAGAGATCGAGAGTTTACTCCAGAATCTGAGTCAAGATCCCAATGATCCTAACCACTGGTCACAAGGTGGTGTGGGCGATGATGATCCTACCGACCCTTCAGAAGACGACGGCCGTGCTAAAGGCATTAGCGTTTGGGACGAGTAAATTGAAAAGAAAGAGATTTTTATAAAAATCTTCCATAAGCAAGAGGGGCAGGTACAATAAAGACCTGCCCCTTTTACGTTTTTTGTATTCGGCTAATATATCCCTTCAATGAAAGAGTATCAATAGTTAAAGAAAAAAAGACTATCAAAATTTGGTGTTTTATTTGAAAAATCTTATTTTTGCAAAAAAAAGAATGCTATGAACACAGTATCAATGGACAACCTATGGAATTATATCAAAGGTCTTTCCTTGTCTGCCAGCAACCAACGATGGTTAGCAAGCCATTTAATAGAGTCTGCTGAAAACATGGAAAAAGAAGGGAAAGAGAAAAAACTGATTTTCCCTAAAATTCCTAAAGACTATAAACCATCGCCTGAAATTCTTGCTATAACATTGGGACCGTTGCCAAAAGATATCGATTTAGAAAAGGAATTGGAACAAAAATGGGAAGACTGGGGAAAATGAAAGCTTTTATAGACACTAATGTTCTTCTTGATAACTTAGCTATGCGAGAAGGTTTTTATGAAGATGCTGCAACTATTTTTTCCATGGTAAAAGATGGCTATATAGAGGGTATTGTCTCGTCACTAAGTATAATTAATTGTGCTTACGTTCCTCCAAAACATTATGAAAGAAAGAATGTTATGGAACTAATCCATAATTTAATCCATCTTTTTTCTGTTAGCGATATTACCATTGAAGTATTGTTACAAGCGACAAACAGAAATCCTCATGATTTCGAGGATGCAGTTCAATATTTTTCATCTTTACAGTATTTCCCCGATATTATTATAACACGGGACAAAAAGGGATTCAAAGAATTTGATCTTCCAATTTTCACTCCTTCTGAATTTATAGCTGAAAGTAAAAAATAAAAAGTGAAAATCATTCATAACCCATTCCTGCCATTCAAGAAATACGATGCCATAAATTTGTTTGGCATATTGTTTTGCCGTAAGGGAACAACCATTACGACAGACATTATCCAACATGAACGTATTCATACCCGTCAGATGTGGGAACTATTGGTAGTGGGATTCTATTTATGGTACGTCATTGAGTGGTTAATTAGACTACCGATGAAAGGTCGTGCCTACCTGAACATCTCTATGGAAAGGGAAGCATACGAAAACATGTATGACCCTAATTATCTTATCAAGCGCAAGCCATACGCATGGACGAAATACCTTTTTAGGTAATAGGTTATAAGTAATAAGTAATAGGTATGATTTGCTTTGTGAGATTGGTTCTCAACGAAAAAAGCATATCATACCTATTACCTGTTACCTGTTACCTATTACTTATAACCTATAAAAGATTACCTAAGAATGATTCCTCCCATAGGTTGGATAGTTACTTTTGCCTCACCTTTCTTATTCACCTTTAATGATTTCAATGCTGACGTTGGAAGGATTTCTCCAGCTTTCTTTGATTCATCCATGTAGTATTGAACAGTTTTTCCTGCAAACATGGGAAGTTGAAGCGTTAGTGTAATGGGTTGGTCTGTTCCGTTGAGTCCACCTACATACCATTGATTTCCCGTTCTACGAGCAATCACCGCATATCGCGTGGGATAACCGTCGATGAAACGCGTCTCATCCCAAGACGTTGGAATTTGACGAAGGAAGTCGAGTTCAAATTGTGGCAACTCATTCAGATTATTCGGTTGCATGGCAATGCAATTCACACTACATTGATTGGTAATGGCAGTAGCCATCTCAAACACATCCGACGTAAAGCGCTGGTGCCTACTCTTGTTGTCCCTACTCAAATAACGATTCATGATAACGCCACCCCAATCGAAAGCAGCCATGGCATTTCTGGAGAATGGATGCATCGTCATTTCAAAGCCTTCTTTCTTGGCATGATAATCGGTAAAGTATACGTTTTCTGAAGCCAACGCACCTTCACTTCCCACATAATTAGGATACATCCGTTCCCATCCACGAGGCAAGGTACAACCGTGGAATATCACTTGAATGCCATAGTCGTTGGCATCACTGAGGATTTCCTCATATAGACGCATCGTCTCTTGCTTGTCACCTCCAAAGAAGTCAACCTTAATACCCTTAACGCCAATCTTTTTCATCCAAGCCATTTCCTTCTTTCGGGCAATCGAATTGCTCATGATGTTACGGGGACCTTGCGGAGCATCATTTTCAAAACCATTGGAGTTAAACCATAACATCAAGTGTACACCCTTCGATTGTGCATATTCTGATAGTTTCTCTATTTTCTCATGTCCAATCTGGGTATCCCACCAATTGTCTACCAACGTATACTCATATCCTTGGGCGGCTGCAAGGTCGATAAACTTCACTTGATCTTCATAATTGATGGAGTTGTCTTGCCATACGAGCCAACTCCATGTATATCGACCAGGTTGGTAATTGATAGAAGGCTCATAGAGCGGTTTCACAAAATCAAATGGAACGGTTGTCTCAACAATCGGTTTCAGGTTATTGCCTACTGTGATGGTACGCCAAGGCGTTTCACCAGGAAGCATGATACCCGCAAATTCAGAACCAAATCCATTATTCTCTCCTTTTTGTGGATATGCGACTGTATAACCACGTCCAGATTCATAATCACTCAAACGAGCACCACAATATGCACTACTTACGCCCGTTTCACTAACGAGAATCCATAGTTTTGTTTGCGGAACCAATTTACCAGTTACAGTTGAAATCTGTGGAACACGGAACAGACATGGGAAAGTATATCCCACGCCAAACTTAGACTTTTGATTCATGGGCGCATCAGCCTCATATTCTTCCTCATAACTTGGCTTGGTTCTCTCCCACCCTGTCATTGGCGTAATCTGAGGACAAAGGAACGTACGCGTTTCATCAGGGAAATTGAAAGCCGTATTCTCTTCATACACAACGGCACATTTGGGATTGTCTTTCGGTCCTCTACCTAATTGGTACTTAAACGCCACATCGTTGTCTTTCACGCAAAAGACAATGCTCATGGGTATTTTAGCCTCTGTTTCAAAGTTCACCTTCAACTGATTAGCCACGACCGATACGCTGGAATACTTAGAGCGAGAGAGCAAATAAGCATAGCGTAACGTTTCCCGTTGCTCATCAGCCAACATTTTCAAACCTTTCGTGAAATCTCCTACATTGGTTTTCAATCCAAGGGAGGAAGCCTTCAGCACTTCCATACCATCATATTTTACACCATACGATGCCTTTCCCTCATTACAAGAGATTGTCACCACGAGTCGTCCATCTGGTGAAGACACCACTTTATCGTCTGCCATCATGGTGACAGACATCATGAACGCCAAAGAAAATAATAGTTTTCTCATATATATAATTCTGATATTTGATTAATCTTAGCAAAATCTCGCAAGAAATTCACATACTCACCAATAACGGCATCTACGAAACGCTTACCTTTCTCTGCTGTAGATTTCATGGGGTTTCCGATGCCCGTATCTTGCGTTACCAGACTCCAATTACGGGGTATCCAAGCCTTGCCGTTTTTCAATGCATCAATGGCAAAACCTTTTGCACGTCCTTCCCCTGCTTCCTCCAAACATATCAGTTCGGGATGATAATACATCATTACCGACGTTTCTATCTCATCAGCATGGTCGCCTGGGTTTTCGAAGAAGTCTTTAGGATTAGCCTGTTTGTACCATTCACTGCTAACAATCATAAAATCGGGATAGTCGAGTGATAAATCACGAATCATCGGTTTGAAAACGTTTCCGCCATGACCATTGACGATAAGCATACGACGAAAACCCTGTGTATATAATGAAGCAACTATATCGGTGAGAATGGCTTTCTGCGTCTCATACCTTGCATGAACGCAAAACGGCAATTCTCGTTGTCCTGGATTCTGAGCTCCCATATTGACGGGAGGCATCACCATGCAACGTACACCAGATTGTTTGAACAAAGTATCTGCAACGTCTACTGCAATGTCATGCGACAAGATGCAATCCGTCAGATATGGCAAATGCAAGTTGTGTGGTTCAGTAGCTCCCCACGGCAATAATACCACATCATATTGTCGTTCACGGGTTCTACCAAAAGTGGTTGTAATTAGATCAAATGATTCTTTCATGGGCAATTCTGAGTTTTTCAGAATAATCTGAAGATTCTGAGTGTTCTGAATATTCAGATTATTCTGATATTATAGACTGACAAATCATATAACCCTTAATCATCATTCGTGGCACATGGAAAGGTCCCTTGAAGATATTGCCTTTAGCAGGTTGGGCAACCGTTCCGTCACGATGCAGGTAGCCATACCATTCTCCATATTCCTTATCAGGGAAGTGTGAATATGTCCAATCACTGATGAGTTTATGGCGTTCCAAATATTTTTCGTCGCCAGTAGCTTGATAGGCATAGAGCGATGCGATGATAGTTTCACACTGAGGCCACCAGAATTTCATATCCTGCGAGTAATCTTGTGGTGGTAGATTGCGACAATCACGGAAGTTAATGATTCCACCATATGCCTCATCCCATCCCCATTGCCATGACCAATCAAAGATTGTCAATCCCAATTCCGTGAGATGTTCATCCCATTGACGATGCTTCGCCTCTTCCAGAATAAACCAAGCCGTTTCTATGCAATGGCCAGGATTGATGGTACGTCCCATGCAAGTATCAATGAACTCGCCATGAGGACCAACAGTTTCCAAGACAGCCTTGAACTCTGGATGGAGGAAATAACGTTCAAGTGAGAAAATTGATTGATTGATTCTATCAGTTAACAAAGAAACCATTTCCTTAAACCCTACATTACCTACTCCACCTAAATCACCTACTCCCCCTATTAAAACCTCACAAGCCTCTCTCAATCTCGAAGCCGTATTAATGAGAATCATTGTCAGAGAATGACCTTGTGATTCTAAAGCTGGTAGATATTTAGCTTGTAAAAGTCCTTGCGTTTCAGCATAATGGAGAATGAGTAGAAATACATGGTATGCTTTTTCCACATAACTTGCATCATTTGTAGCTATGGCATATTCAGACATGGCAATGACAGCGAAACACTCCGAAAAGAGATAACGGCGCTTACGAAGAGGCGTACCGTCTGCTTTCACTTCGAAAAACATACGTCCGTCTGCATCCGTGCAATGATGTTCAATAAAATCAATACAACTACGAGAGGCATCAAGCCATTCCTGTCGTTGTTCTATGTTGTTATAAGCGAATGCACAGACATAACCGAAACGTCCTTGAAACCATACCGATTTGGTAGAGTCGATAAGTGAACCATCACGATTAAGGCATGTAAACACCCCTCCATGTTCACGGTCAAGTCCGTGATTCATCCAGAAAGGCATGATATCATTGATTAAATCATCTTTGTATCGATTCGCCCAGGATTGTAAATATTGATTAGCCATCATTTCATTCATGTTTAGTATTAAAAGACATTACAACGTTCGAAGAAGCCAATGCTCTCCAATTCTTTCCGCATGGCTATCTCTTCTTCATCCGTCATGTTCTGAAAAGGTACACGATTAGGACCGAGATCAAAACCAATGAGTTTCATGATACGCTTACCACCAACGATATTGCCACGATAATGACAAATGACATTGATGACAGCTTGCGAGAAATTCTGTTTTTCACGAGCAGTTTCCAAATCACCACGTTTCCATGCATCAATAATACCCACCAATTCTCTACCATTATAATTAGTGGTTCCTCCAATGCCACCTTGTGCCCCGCCTTGAGCCAATGACGGTAGGATTGTTTCGTCTTGACCATGCAACATGTCATACTTTCCGTCTTTATACAAGCGACATTGGTTGTATTCATACAGACTTTCAAAGGTATATTTAATACCAGCGAAATTCAGAATCCTTCCATCCACGGCCTTTAATAAATCGAGCATCGGAAGAAATGCTCCGTTGAAGGCAGGAATATGATAATAATAGAATGGCATGGAAGGTGCAGCAGCGGCTATTTGTTCACAATACTTGACCAATTCCTCTATGCGATTGATTTTCGGGAAAGGTGGAGCCATACTACCGATTCCCCATGCTCCAATTCGTTGTGCATGTTCAGCCAATCGTACACTTTCGCGTAAACAACAACTACCTACGTGTACGATGACCTTGAAACCTTGAGGAGCTACACTCACCCACTTTTCAGCCAAAGCCATTCGCTCTTCGGTAGTGAGCATATAGCCTTCACCAGAAGAACCATTGATAAACACACCTTGCAAACCATTTTTCTGTAACATGGCAGCGTATGCTGCTATTGGCTCCAAGTTGACATCTCCATTGGGATAAAATGGAGTAAATGGAGCATCGATTAATCCCTTGATTTTTTCCATATATTTTGAGAGTTTTAAGATTATTGATTAGGGGAATCTGAGTATCCTGAGTATTCAGAATTTTCTGAGAATTCAGAGCATATTATCAGTCACTGGGCGCAAGCAGAAGAGCTGCAAGGCAAGAGCCAATGCTACTACACCACCTAATAGGGCGAATCCCATACCGAGATTACCGCCATCCGTCCAACGACCTAACACTTGCGTTACCAATGCACCTGCAAAGACACCAGTCATATTCATGATACCGTATGCCGTAGCCCTATATTTGGCAGAGATAAACTGGCAGAGAATAGGCATGTTATTGGCATCAAACATTCCATATCCTACGCCAAACAACAATCCTGCACCAACTACGGCAACCAAACTACTACCTAATCCCAATAAGAGCAAGGCAGGGATGGTCATTCCCAAACCAATAGCACTGGTATAGATACGTCCACGAAGATTACGTTGCACCCAACGGTCGCTCAACCATCCACCGAATATTACACCAATAAAGGAAGATACGGCTATCGTTATGGTAGAAATGGGTCCTGCACTCGACATAGGAATGTCAAGACTTTGTGCAAACAACGTGGGTAACCAATTCTTAGTTGCCCAACCAGGTAGACTGGGAGCAGCGAAATAGAATAAGATAACCCAAAAAGCCCAAGTGGAAAGGACAACACCTAACCCATTGAATACTGACACTTTTTTTGTGTCTTGATTTGGTGCAACTTGTGTTCGTCCATGCATTGGATTCTCGTGAAGCATCAATACGAGAACAATAGAATAGGCTATTCCTACAATACCAAACCAATGAAAAGCAGATTGCCAAGATAACATAGCTGCTAATGTTGCGCCAAATCCACCCACAGCTTGACCAACATAAAGACCAGTCATGTGCAATCCGATGGCCAACGAACGAGAACGTCCTTCATGCCAATCGGCAATCAACGATAAGGCAGAAGGAATGTAAAGTGCCTCGCTAATGCCCATCAATGCTCGCAACCAATAGAGTTGTTGGAAGTTTTCGGCATATCCCATGAGGAATGTCACAGCTGACCATACGAATAAACTACCAACAACCAACCACTTACGACTCACACGGTCGGCAACGATGCCAGCAAAAGGACTCACGATACCGTATATCCATAAGAACACAGCCATCAATGCACCGAATGCTTCGGCACGGTTCAATTCTGAGATATCAACTTTCATTGCCTCTTGCATCGTCGAAAGCATCTGACGATCCATGTAATTCAGCAAAGCAACCACCCAAAGCAGGGCAACAACGAGCCACGGATAATATCTTTTTTCTTTCATCTTACTTTTTACAATTATTACTTGTTCAACGTAATCCTACACACCGATGGAGTACGAATACCAGGTTTCAGTTCTCCTCCTATTAAATAATAAGTACCACGATGAAAAACCAAAGTAGCACCTGCGCGTTTCAATAACGGATTCTCTCCTACAAATGACCAATCATAACCATCAAATGCAAAGACTTTCCCATTGAACAGATAGCGTTCTGGGCTCCATGTGAGATAATCATCAGCAGGATTATTCAATGCCTCCAAAAAGATGTCCTTATTCACTCCTCCCATAACGATAACGGTATGAGAATCTGCATTAACAGCAGTTGCACCTCCCAAGAATACCGACTCCCCATCATAGGGATTATTCGGTGTGGATAAAGACAAAACCTTATTATCATGAATACGTAATCCATCTAACGACAAGGTTGCTTTCATGTCTTTTTGTTTAGGAGAAAAACCGCCCCATACACAATAGTCACCATCCACAAAACCACTCACTGGTTGTTGACGAACGACATTTGTTTGGGTTACCAATTGCCAACCATTTTGAGGATTAGTTATATTAAGAGCATATACTTGATTGTTTCCAAAAATAACGAGACTATCTCCTTGCAAAGCACCCGTAAAATTATCAAGTGGTACGGGTAAGGAAGGCAACGATTCAATCATCGTCTTTTTCCCTTTTAACTTAATCTTAAAAACAGAACTAAGAGATTCTTTTTCATTGCAACCACCCACGCAAATAACACCATCTGAAACACTCACGCTTACACCGTATGCAGCAGCGACGGGCAAAGAACCCACACGTTGCCAATCTAAACGATTGCCTCCATCAAGACGAGCCATATAAATACCACGATAATAACGTTTCTTTCCACCCTCTGCAACGGGTTTTTCAGGGAAATTACAACCTCCCGCTATCAATAGGCAATCATCTATTGTTCCAGCATAACAAGCAGATACACCTTTTTCAATGCCTTTCTCGTCAGCAGGAAAGTTTTCCAATGATTCCACTACCAATGAAGACCTATCGTAAAACGTAGATACAGGCATTCCACCTTTCCCCATCAAATTGGCTCTCGTAAAGGGTTGCCAAGCATATCGAACATATATAGGAACGTCAACTTGTGGAGAAGAGAGATAAACCCGATTTCCTTCTATCTTACCTGTTGCTGGATAATAAACACTATCTTGACCAGCAACATCAAAGCCCAGCAATTCATTACCATGAACATAACATCCTTCATTCTCCGGGAAATCAATCATCATACGATGACCGTCCGTTGTAATCATGGAAGGCGTAGGACTATCTGCCATGAGATTGAAACCGTATGTGTGTTGTAAAGCCTGACAAGCCAACCGTTCACCAAGCGGACGTTTATTGCGGAAGTGAACATCAAGAGAATCACCCAAATCATGACAAACGGCTAACCATGTATCTGAAAGATGGGCAGATAAACGTCGTTGACTATCACGGAATCGTGGCCAAGAGGGACGATTCAATCCTGATAATTGAACGACATAAAAAGGTAAATTGGGTTGCTTGAAATAGTTTCTCCAACTCTGTTCAAGCAATGTGAATAGTCGTTCGTGCAATTCAATATTATGTGCATTACTCTCCCCCTGGTACCAAGTTACACCTTTTATATAATAATGAGCCAATGGCAACATTCCTGCCTCAAACATATAACACGGTTCGTAGGGATGTCTCTGTAGTTTATTCGTGGCTTTAACAATATTCTTCAACGCCCTTCCACGCGCCCAAGGTTGTCCGAAATCACCATGATACCAATCATAGAGTATTTGCGGGAATTGCCATTCGAGCGTATTTCTATCAATCCATGACTCAGTTGTAGTTCCTCCCACCGCATTGCAAATCACTCCCACATGTACTTGAAGACTATCTGTCAGCACACGACCAAAATGATAAGCTATAGCAGAAAAGTCTTTCACCGTCTCCGCATTTGCCCTTTGCCATTGTGGATATTTCAAGAGACGTAGATTGTTAATGGAATCAAGGACATCACTCTCCCACTCTACATTATCCGTAGGAAAACGAGTTGACATATTGCAGAGATGCACTTTGTCTGCATTGTTAGCCTTTGCCAAATCCTCTAACGCAGTAGTTGTCTTTCCCAACGGGAACTCCATATTCGATTGTCCACTACACAACCACACTTCACCCAACCATACATCAGTCAAATGAATCTGACGTTGACGAGTCTTAAAATCCAAAGTATATGGTCCTCCAGCCTTCATCGGCGGAAGTTCTATATCCCATTGACCATTCTCGTTGGCAGAAATAACATGTGTCTTTCCATTAAACACAATCTCCACTTGTTCATTAGCATTCGCTATTCCATTGAAATGAATAGGCACATCACGCTGAATGACCATACCCGAACCATAGATGGCTGGTAATTGCAAGCCACCATAGTTGCCAGAAAGAGCCTGATACACGGTACGAGCCAATATCTTTGCGCCTTTTGCATCAGGATGTAAGGCATCTGGAAAAAGGTCTGGACGAGAGTAAAAGGGAGTATGTAAGTCTATCAATCCCACTCTTGCATTGGTGGCAACTCTACGAATGGCCGATTGAATGGCAGCATGCCAGTCGCGTGTTCCACTTTGAAACCGATGATGACGATGACCAATAGGTGTCATCAAACAAATCCATATTCTTGCATTGGGATTGGCTACGCGGAAGGAATCTATAAGCGAGAGATAATCCGTGATATATTCATCCGCATAATCAGGCCAATTGCGAGGATCCGTATCATTCAATCCCAAATGAATTACCACACGATCAGCCTTAAAGTTCATAGCCTCTCGAAATTCCGTTTGCAACACATACGGACGATGACCATGCTTGAGCAACGTAGTACCTGAATGACCAAAATTCCTCACGTCGTAATCATCCCCAAGCAATTGTTGCAACACCACGGGATAAGCTTGCGTCTCTCGTTCTGCAAGTCCGTATCCAAAAGTCACACTATTACCTACGCAAGCAACACGAACTTTGCCTTTCGCCAATGTATTCGCGATTGGCAAAATCAACAAAACTACACAAAAGAAAAACCTATTTATACGCATGGTATAGGTTAGTAATAAGGTAATAAACAAAAGATTCTCACAAAAGGCATAAAAAGAGTATCTCCCTTCCCTTTTATTCAAGGAGAAGGGAGAAAAAAGAAATGTCTACAAAAGTTTGTATTCCACAAACGCCTCCATTGCCTCATAGCAAGCAAGCCCCAAATGGTCGTAGAGGTCAGCTGTTCCTCTATTTCTATCTTCGGCTCTCTGCCAGAACAATCGTTCATCATTGCCTAAGAATGGTGCACTTTCCATCTGCGATTGATGTTTGAGAATGGCATTTCGCTTGGTACGCAATTCCTCTGGACTCATGGGAACACACATCTCGATATTCTCTATTTCCCACTCTGCCCATGCGCCACGATACATCCATATTCTGCAATCCTTCAACCACTCGGCACCAGCATTCTTTTCCTCGTCGATGGCTGCCAAGACCGCATCCGTACATTTACGATGCGTTCCATGCGGGTCAGCAAGGTCGCCTGCCACGTATATCTGATGCGGTTGGATTTCCGCGATAAGCTTTTGCACAATTCTCACATCTTTCTCACCCATCGGCAATTTCTCTATCTTACCACTCTCATAAAATGGTAAATCCAAGAAATGTACACGATCAAGAGGAATATGACTGAAAGTACTTGCCGTGCGAGCCTCACCTCTACGAATCAATCCCTTGATAGTCAGGATGTCTTGCGTATCCATATCGCCCTCTTTCTTCGATGCAAGGAACGCCTTGATTTCCTCATACTTCTTGATAATCACCTTGTCTTCCGAATTACCGAAGAGTTGGTTGAAACCATTGATAAAGTGCATGAAACGAGTAACTTCCTCATCGCCAACGGCAATATTACCACTCGTTTCGTATGCAATATGTACTTCATGACCTTGCGACACCAATCTTTGAATGGTTCCTCCCATGGAAATGACATCATCATCAGGATGGGGAGAGAATACCAATACACGTTTGGGGAATGGAGTGGCACGTTCTGGACGATACGTATCATCCGCATCAGGCTTTCCGCCTGGCCATCCCGTAATCGTATGTTGCAAGTCATTAAATATCTTGATGTTGGCATTATATGCAGAACCATACAATGCAAGCAATTCACTCAAGCCATTTTCATTGTAATCCTTATTGGTTAGTTTCAGAATAGGCTTTCCCGTCAGTTGGCACAACCATACCAACGCTGAACGAACAAGCTTATCAGTCCAATTACAAGACTTTACCAACCAAGGATGAACGATACGCGTCAATCTGGAGGCAGCAGCCAAATCGATAACGACATGCGCATCGTTATGTGTCTGAAGGAAAGACGCCGGAATAGCATCCGTAATAGTTCCTTCCACCGTTTTACGAATAATGTCAGCCTTTTCTTCACCCCATGCCGTCAGGAAAATCTTCCTTGACGAGAGGATAGTAGAAATACCCATCGTAATAGAGCAAGGCGGAACGGGTTCGTTCGTACCAAAACTCATGGTCATTTCCTCTCTTGACGTTGGGTCAATCAATATGATACGCGACGTACTGGTAAGTCCCGAACCTGGTTCATTCGTAGCAATGTTACCAATACGACCGATACCCAACAACATGACATCTATACCGCCAAAAGTCTTGATACGTTGTTCAAATCGTCTACAATGTTGCTGTACGTCTTCTTGCGAAATAGTTCCGTCAGGAGAAAACACGTTCTGCGGTTCGATATCAACAAAGTTCAAGAAACGATCACGCAACTGGTTAATAGCACTGTGTTGGGATGTTGGGGAAAGTGGAAAATACTCATAGGCATTGAATACTACCACGTTGTTGAAACTAAGATTATTTTCTTTGTGACGACGAATCAACTCGTTGAACACTGGCGTGAGGGAATTTCCCGTACCTAATCCCAACACGCAATAATTTCCCACACGTTGTTTCAGTCGGATTTCATCCTCAATAACATCAACAATACTCTTGACAGCCTCATCCACTTTCGGGAAGATATCTGTGGGAAGTTTCTCTAATCTTGTAATTTCCGAGCGTTCTATAGCCGTTTTCGGCTTATAGAACTCCTCGGGAATTTTGTTTAAAACTATCTGAGAACTCAGATTAAGTCTCATAAATTATTCTTTTCAATATCCTTAAAATACTTATACGTACCAACTTTCAATTCATCAGTAGCAGCCTCATCACAAACGATAATACCATGCTGATGCATTTGTAAAGCACTAATAGTCCACATTTGGCAAACACCACCCTCTACGGCAGCCTGCAAAGCACGAGCCTTATGATGTCCGTTTACCAAAATCATCACCTCGCGAGCATCCATAACAGTACCCACACCAACAGTAAGCGCCAACTTTGGCACCTTATTAATATCATTGTCGAAGAAACGACTATTGGCAATGATGGTGTCTGTTGTCAATGTCTTTACGCGAGTGCGAGATGACAGAGAACTACCTGGTTCATTGAAGGCAATATGTCCATCAGGACCGATGCCACCTAAGAACAAGTCTACACCACCTGCTTCCTTGATCATTTCCTCATAATGTGCACATTCTGCTTCCAAGTCTTCTGCGTTGCCATTGAGAATATGGATATTCTCCTTGGGGCAATCGATATGATCAAACAAGTTGCGAGCCATAAATGAATGATAGCTTTCGGGGTGCTCTTCTGGCAATCCTACATACTCATCCATATTAAACGTCAATACGTTCTTGAAAGAAACACGTCCTTCCTTGTTGGCTTTTACCAGTTCTGCATACATTCCTTCTGGTGAAGAACCCGTAGGAAGGCCAAGCACGAATTTACGTTCTGGCGTTGGGTTAAACTCGTTGATACGTTTGATCACATGCTCTGCTGCCCACTTAGACATTTGCGCATAATTCGGTTCAATAATTACTCTCATTTTTATTTTGTGTTATGTTATTAAAAAATCTACTGCAAAGATACATTATTCCTTTCTGACAACAAAAAAAACTCTTATTTTTTTTTCATAATTCTTTCTCACCGTTAGAAGAAACACTTCTTTATCCCAAATTCTCACTTCAAACATCACAACAAATTTATGTCTGGTTTTTCTTGCAAAATAGAATCAGGGAAGCGGAAAAATGGATTAAAACGTCTCAAATGATTCATCTATTAGAACAAAAAAATGAGTTACGATTGTAAACATATCATTTTTTGGGCAAAAATATATGCTTTATCCGTGCTAAAACTATGCTTTACAAACGGAAAAACAGTACTTTTTTCGAGGAAAAAGATGGTTTTCATTCCTCTATTAAATTGCTCAAAATACGCAAGTGATTGATTGCCAATTAATTGAGAAACCACCGTTTTTTTCAATATTTCGCACTACGTTTAAAAAGTTTTGAAATAACGGCTGGAATTTGCATCAAAATTGCGAAATTACATGACAATGCAAGAAACAATAGCAAGAAGTTTTAGACGTGAAAACAAGTAAGCCATAAAAGTAAAAAACGCCTCTATGTTGATAGAGACGTTTTAACATTTTTGCTGTTTTGGTACATTCCTTAGAGTAGTTATGCTTCGAAAATCGAATTTTCAATGTGCAAATTTAGAAATGAAATTGATAAAAATCAAAAAAAACGCGTTTTTTTGCAAATTAAATTACGTAAACGTTTACGACTCATATAACCGAAAAACGCCCTACTTTCCTCCTTTCCAGATATGATATGAGTCACTAAATAATTACGAAGGTCATGAAAATAAGGTTTATTCAACATTATTTAAATAAATTATTTCCGTAAGAAAGAAAATATCAGTAACTTTGCCATTCAAAACCAAAAAGAAATGACACGACCAATTTTCATTGCGGGTCCTTGCGTAATTGAATCGAAGGAATTATTAGATAACGTAGCACAAGAAATTTGTAGAATCAACCAAAAATTTGGCACGAATATTGTATTCAAGTCTTCGTTTGACAAAGCCAATCGCACATCCATCCACTCCTATCGTGGACCAGGCATTGACAAAGGTTTGCAAATGCTTGCTGATGTCAAGGACAAATACGGCTTACAAATCTTGACCGACATTCATGAGAGTTGGCAAGCTGACGCCGTTGGAAATGTATGCGACGTGATACAGATACCCGCCTTTCTATGTAGGCAAACCGACTTATTGGTTGCTGCTGCACGCACGGGGAAAGTGGTGAACATCAAAAAGGCTCAATTCCTCAGCGGAAAAGACATGAGGTATCCCGTAGAAAAAGCCTTGGATGCAGGCGCAAAGGAAGTATGGTTGACCGAAAGAGGCAATTCATTTGGTTATAACAATCTGGTAGTTGATTTCAGGAACATTCCTGACATGAAAGAAATCGTTCCTCGCGTCATCATGGATTGTACTCATAGCGTACAACGTCCAGGTGCTGGAGATGGAAAGACAAGCGGTGACCGTAAATATATCCCCACGATGGCTCTTGCGGCTAAAGCATTTGGCGCTACGGGATATTTCTTCGAAGTACACCCTAATCCTGACAAAGGTTTGAGTGATGGCCCAAACATGTTGGAACTCGCTCGCTTGGAACAACTGATTGAACAATTATTATGAAGGAAGAAACATATAGTGAATATCATGTAAGAGGATTTGCCGAACGTTGTCTTCGTGAAGAGGCAGATGCTATACTCGACCTGATTCCTCAACTTGACGAGCATTTTGACAAAGCCGTTGAGATGATGCATCATTGTCGGGGAAAGGTTATCGTTACTGGCGTTGGCAAGAGTGGAAATATCGGCGCTAAGATTGCCGCAACACTCGCCTCTACGGGAACACCCGCCTTTTATGTCAATCCATTGGATGTCTATCATGGTGACTTGGGTGTTATCACCAAAGATGATATTGTGCTTGCATTGAGCAATTCAGGACAAACAGACGAGTTGTTGCGTTTCATTCCAATCGTTCTTCACATGAACGTGCCGATTATCAGTATGACAGGAAACAGCAATTCTCTGCTTGCCAAATATAGTGACTCGCACATCAAGGTGAAAGTCAAGAAAGAGGCTTGTCCGTTGAATCTTGCTCCTACCAGTAGCACTACCGCCATGTTGGCCATGGGCGACGCATTGGCAATCGCCTTGATGCAAGTAAGGAATTTCCAACCGCAAGACTTCGCACACTTACATCCAGGCGGAGAACTTGGAAAGCGATTGTTGACAACCGCTTCCGACGTGATGCGTTCGAACGACTTGCCTATCATCCCACAAGAAATGCATTTGGGAGAAGCCATTATTCACGTGAGCAAAGGTAAGTTAGGATTGGGCGTTTCATTGGAAGACGGCAAGGTCATAGGATTGATTACAGACGGAGACATCCGTCGTGCGATGGAAAAATGGCAAGACCAATTCTTCGACAAGACGGTGAGCGACATCATGACACGACATCCCAAAATGGTATTGCCCGACACCAAGATAACGGAAATACAGAACATCATGCACCAAAACAAGGTACATACCGTTTTGGTTGTTGATGAAGACTTGCATCTGTTGGGTGTAGTCGACCATTATAGTTGTATGATTTAAAGAGAGAGAACGAATGAGAATAACAATGAACAGGCTTATCTTGTTTTTTGCTTTGATGGCAACTAACATATTGGCGATGGCTCAGACATCGGATTCTCTTATTGTCAACGAGTTGCGGAAAGACGGTGTTCGTTTTTCCTCCAACAACACAGTAGTTTTACTGAAGAGTGGACAAGAGAAATTCGATGATATGTTTGAAGCCATTCGCCACGCCAAAAGTTCTGTTCATTTGGAATATTTTAATTTCAGGAATGATTCCATCGCAAGATGTCTCTTCGAGATACTTGAAGAAAAAGCCAAGGAAGGCGTAGAGATAAGGGCGTTGTTTGATGCTTTTGGAAATGCTTCCAACAACCGACCTTTAAAGCGCAAACATCTTAAAGCGATACGAGAAAAGGGCGTGGAAATCGTGAAATACGACCCTCTGTTTTTCCCTTGGATTAACCACGTATTTACAAGAGACCATCGAAAGATTGTGATAGTTGACGGTCAAATCGCCTATACAGGTGGAATGAACGTAGCAGATTATTACATCAACGGCACAAAAAAAGTGGGTACGTGGCGAGACATGCATTGCCGAATAGAAGGTGATGAAGTGAATGAATTGCAAAAGATATTCTTGCGAATATGGAACAAGGCAACCAAGCAAAACGTTCATGGTGCCAAATACTATCGTGGAATAAGAACACCTGAGTATTTCACGGGATTAATTGAAGACACTTGCGAAACGGCTGGTAAGAAAATGGTGGGCATCATCAACCGCGAACCTCGTACGAGCAATAAAATCATTCGTCAGTTCTATACGAACGCCATCAACTTTGCCCAAGATAGCATCAAGATAATCAATCCCTATCTCACGTTGAACCATCAACTGAAAAAGGCTTTGAAGAATGCTGTCAAGAGAGGCGTAAAGGTGGAAATCATGGTGTCAACGCATAGCGATATTCCATTGACACCCGATTGCGTGTTCTACAACGTTCACCAACTCATGAAGAAAGGCGTGGACGTGTGGATGTATCAACCAGGCTTCCATCATTCCAAGATTATCATGGTAGACGGGAAGTTTTGTACCGTGGGAAGTTCTAACCTCAACTCTCGTAGTTTGAGATGGGATTATGAGGAGAATGCCGTTATCATTGATCCATGTACAACCGGTGAATTGAGCAACCTATTCGATAGCGACAAGAAAGATTGTTTCAAGTTAACCGAAGAAAGTTGGGATGAATTCCGAACGCCATGGAATAAGTTTGTGGGATGGTTTGCCCATCTATTGGCTCCATTCCTTTAGAGACAAGTTAGTATTAACGAAATATATCATACAATTGGAAAGACCAAAAATTGCCATCATCGACCCTAACACACTGGCTGCAATGGGGTTGCGACAGATTCTACAAAACGTAATGCCGATTATAGAAATCGACACATTTGGTTCGTTTTCCGAATTCGAGTCTACCCATTATGAGGAATACGTGCATTATTTCGTATCTATGCACCTCGTCTTGGAGAATCGTACGTTTTTCCTTACCTATCGTCGCAAGACCATCGTATTGACTACTTCGGTCAATCCCAATACACAATTGAGTGATTTCAATTGCATCTGCGTGAACGTACCCGAAAAGCAACTCATTCGTTCGTTGTTGATATTGGAACAACATGGTCACAGACATGGCAAAAACATGCCCATGATAGACAACGCGAATGACCGCATCTTGTCGGATAGGGAAATAGAGGTGCTTTCGTTAATCGTACAAGGATATATCAACAAAGAGATAGCTAACCAATTAAACATAGGTATTACCACCGTGATTACGCACAGAAAAAACATCATGGAGAAGTTGGGAATGAAGAGCGTATCTGCCCTGACCATCTATGCGGTGATGCACGGTTATGTGGACATAAACAAAATTTAGACATGAACAAGAAAAGCAATACATCCATTCAAATGATAGCAGACTTTGAAGGAGATATTTCCAAATTGTTGGAAGAGAAGTTTGATGGCGAGATGCCCATCCTCGCAACACGCGATATGGTTGCATTTCCTGGAGTCATTAACCCTATCATCATTGGTAGGGAAACCAGCACGAACCTTATCAAGAAGGCAAACAAGAATCCAGAAATGGTGTTTGCCGTAATCTGTCAGAAGAAAAGGGAAGTAAACCACCCCTTGCAAGATGACTTATACGAATATGGCGTATTCGCCAAGCTGACCAGGGTATTGGAAATGCCTGGAAACGAAGGTGCCATGACAGCCATTGTCCAGTCGTTTGGTCGTTGTCGTTTGATTAAGATTACCGATGACGAGCCTTATTTGAAAGGTATCATTGAAAGCTTACCAGAGGAAATACCTTCCAAGAACGACAAGGTATTCAAGACAGCCATTGATGACTTGCGCAAGCAAACGAAAATATATATTCGTGCCAATGAGGAGATTCCTGATGAATCTGAATTTGCCTTGCGTAACATCCACAATGAGATTTTGTCGCTCAACTATATCTGTACCGTCATGCCGTTTAGCGTAACTGACAAGATAAAGATGTTGCGTGCAGACTCTCTTTTCGAACGTGTCATCATCTGCCTCAAGGTATTGAACAAGGAAATCCAACTCCTTGAAATTCATCATAACATCGTTTCAAAGACGCGGGAGGAAATCGACGAACAGCAACGAGAATACTTCCTCCAACAACAAATTAAGAATATCAAGGAGGAATTAGGAAACGGAGAAAGTTCGCCAGAACGCCATGAGTTGGAAGAAAAAGCGTTGAGAAAGAAATGGCCAGATGATATTCAGATGACTTTCTACAAGGAACTTGATAAGTTGGACATCTTGAATCCGCAAGGTCCTGAATATAGCGTGCAACTCAACTATCTACAAACGATGGTCAACCTTCCTTGGAACGAATATACCAAGGATGACCTTGACTTGAAACGTGCGCAGAAGATACTCAATAAAGACCACTACGGAATGGAAAAAGTAAAGGAGAGAATCCTTGAGTACATCTCCGTATTGCAATTGCGTGGTGACTTGAAGTCGCCTATCATTTGCTTGTATGGCCCTCCTGGAGTTGGTAAGACTTCTCTTGGAAAGAGTATTGCCGAAGCCATGAAGCGCAAGTACGTGAGAATCAGTCTTGGTGGATTGCACGATGAAAGCGAGATTCGCGGACATAGACGTACATATATCGGTGCCATGCCTGGTAGAATCATCAAGAGCATTCAGAAAGCGGGTTCGTCAAACCCCGTATTTATCTTGGACGAGATTGATAAGGTGACGCAAAACACCATTAACGGTGACCCGTCATCTGCTTTATTGGAAGTATTGGATCCCGAACAAAACAATGCTTTCCACGATAATTATCTCGACGTGGATTACGATTTGTCTAAAGTGCTTTTCATAGCCACCGCAAACGATTTGAATACCATTCCACGCCCATTGTTGGACCGTATGGAAATCATTGAGGTGAGTGGATATATTACCGAAGAGAAAATCGAGATTGCCAAGCGACACTTGATACCCAAGGAACTTGAAAACAATGGATTGAAGAATGTGGGGAGTGTTCCTTCTTTCTCTAAGGCTGCCATTGAAAAAATCATTGAGCAATATTCTCGCGAGAGTGGCGTTCGTCAATTGGAAAAGCAAATCAACAAAGCATTACGTAAGTTGGCATTCATGCGAGCTCGCGATGGCTATTTGCCTTACACCAAGATTACACCCAATGAAATCAACGACTTGCTTGGTAAACCTCCGTATTATCGCGACATTTATCAAGGAAATGACTATGCTGGCGTAGTAACGGGATTGGCATGGACAAGTGTTGGCGGTGAAATCCTTTTCATCGAGACGTCTCTTTCTAAGGGAAAAGCAGGAAAACTCACCCTCACGGGAAACTTAGGCGAGGTGATGAAAGAATCTGCCGTCATTGCCTTGGAATACGTGAAAGCACACGTAGACATCTTGGGTATCGACTACCGCATTTTCGAACAATGGAACATTCACATCCACGTTCCTGAAGGTGCTACTCCTAAAGACGGACCATCGGCTGGTATTACCATCGCAACGTCTATCGCATCAGCACTCACACAACGCAAAGTGCGCAAGAATACAGCCATGACGGGTGAGATTACGCTTCGTGGAAAGGTGTTGCCTGTTGGTGGAATCAAGGAGAAGATTCTTGCCGCCAAACGTGCCGGTATCACCGATATCCTCATGTGCAAGGACAACAAGAAAGACATTGACGAGATTCCCAATGTATATCTCAAGGGAGTCACCTTCCATTATGTAGAGAACGTGAAAGATGTTTGGGAATTTGCCCTTACTGATGAAATTGTGGAGCACCCCATCGAATTGAAGATTGAGGAGGAAAAGAAGAGTAATGCATAATTCATCCCGTTGTTTATCATCATGACATTTGAACTGCAACATACAGACAATGCTTCTGACGCAAGGGCTGGCTT
>JAEEGL010760524.1_pt1 | contig 25057 bp, 21 predicted proteins | sample 9134231 | NCBI WGS metagenome assembly JAEEGL01 (sample SAMN16246548, study PRJNA631951) | gut metagenome | biome: gut microbiome; feature: rumen; material: fiber-attached | host: Bos | place: Iran: Karaj | collected 2018-10 | reverse complement strand
GGTGTGTGGGGCGTGACTGCTTTGCAGTCACACGGATAAATAAACTCTCAGTAATTACGTGCAAGCACGCATTACTGAGAGTATTATTATCCTATGATTGCAAGCAGTAACTGTTGATGCAAATAAGCCGACTGCAAAAGTATAGAAATCTTGACGTGTCCTAGTGATAGTTTTTTTACAGCCCCTTTACCCTAGACCCTCTCTGGTCCCTATGCGCTGTCTTAATCTCTGGCTCCTCGCCCTTGGCAATTATCCTTACTTCCTTAACAGCTGCATCCTTAGATAGCTTAATAGTGCGCACTCCAAGTGCTGCCTTCCTCTTCTGAGGAATCTCCTCAACTCCAAAACGAAGCCTATAATTATCATCTGTCAGTATCACTATATCGCTATGACTTATATAAACACTCTCATCCTTAGGATCGAATGTAACATCAACTTTAAATACACCAAGAACTTCATCACCATCGGAAAGCTTAGTGGCTGCAACAGTCTTCTTAGATACATCAAACTCTATCGGATCGACGAGCTTCATCATACCCTGCTTTGTTGCAAACAGAAGCATATTGCCATAGAGATCTTCTTCCTTACACAGATAGACAACTCTCTCCTTCATACTGCTGAAGTTACCGAAGTTATCGATAGGAAGCCCCTTGTCCTTAGGCTTAAGTATAGGCATCTTGTTAAGTTTGATCTGATGAAAGTCACCCTTATCGGTAAATATACATACATGATCGTCATACGGCATCTTGATAACATACTTGTTGTCAGCCAAAACATTTTCCGCGTTCTTGTCAAATACAGACTCTTCCATAAGCTTCACATAGCCGAATCTATCCATGACAAATACTATGTTCTCTATAACAACCTTCTCTTCTACGTATACAATCTCGTCAGAGTCCTCAACTACAGTCTTCCTGTCGACCTTATAATTCTTGATGATATTAAGAAGGTCCTTTTTGATAACTCTGTCCATAGCCTTACGACTTCCGAGGATTGTCTTGTACTCGCCAATCTTTGCGATACAATCAGCATATTCCTGCTGAAGCTTGTTGATCTCAAGGCCTATGAGCCTGTATAACCTAAGCTCAAGTATAGCTGTCGCCTGCTTTGGAGTGAATCTAAGAGTAGATGCTTCAGCCCTCGATGCCTCACTCTTAAACCTGATATCTGTAGTATCACCCTCGATAAGGCACCTCTTAGCCATCTCAAGATTCTTACTTCCTCTAAGGATTTCTATGATAAGGTCGATTATGTTGCAGGCCTCTATAAGACCTTCCTTGATTTCTTTATTCTCTAGCTCCTTATTAAGAAGCGTTGTATACTTACGGGTATTGATCTCATGTAGAAACTTGATATGCTCAAGAAGACAAGCCTTGATTCCAAGAGTCTCTGGTCTTCCATCAACTATCGCAAGCATATTTACGCCAAATGTATCTTCAAGCTTAGTCTTCTTATACAACAGGTTCTTCAGCTTCTCGACGTCACAATCTTTTTTCAGCTCAAGAACTATCCTTATACCGTCCTTATTGGATTCATCCGTTATATCGACTATGTCTGTAGTCTTCTTACTCTCAACAAGCATAGCTATATCAGACATGAACTTGCCTATGTTCGCACCGATCATGGTATAAGGAATCTCTGAGATAACAAGCTTATCCTTAACCTTGCCTTTGCCCGGTTCAAACTCGACCCTGCCTCTAAGCTTAATCTTACCAATACCTGTTTCATATATGCTAAGAAGCTCGCTTTTGTTAGTTACTATGCCACCTGTCGGAAAATCCGGTCCCTTAACGATATCCATGATTGCAGCAGTATCGAGATTTTCATCATCTATGAGAGCAATCTCTGCGTTAAGTATCTCTTCGAGATTATGAGTAGGTACACTCGTTACCATACCTACAGCTATACCCTCAGAGCCATTGATAAGGAAGTTCGGAACCCTTACAGGTAAGACAGATGGTTCACGCTCCATCTCATCGAAGTTAGGAACAAAGTCGACGACATCCTTATCGAGATCCTGCAGATATACTTCCTGTGTGAACTTCTTAAGCTTAGCCTCAGTATAACGCATAGCAGCAGCGCCGTCTCCTTCTATGGAGCCGAAGTTACCATGACCGTCTACAAGGGCCATGCCCTTCTTAAAATCCTGTTCAAGAACAACCAAAGTATCATATATAGACGAATCGCCATGAGGATGATACTTACCCATGGTCTCACCTACTATTCTGGCAGACTTTCTATGAGGTCCGTTGTGATTAAGTCCCAACTGATCCATAGCATAGAGAACTCTTCTTTGAACCGGCTTAAGGCCGTCTCTTATATCTGGTACCGCACGCGCAGTGATGACACTCATAGAATAATCTATGAAGGACTTCTGCATATGTTCAGAATATTCAGCTGATATAATATTGTCCATATGCCACCTCCTATATGTCAAGCAAAGCATCGTTAGCATGCTCGTATATAAAGTTCTTTCTAGGTCCTACATCATTGCCCATGAGCATAGATGTGATATCAGACGCCATATGCGCATCCTCTATCTCTATCTTCTTAAGTATTCTTGTTGCAGGATTAAGTGTAGTCTCCCACAGCTGTTCCGCATCCATCTCACCAAGACCCTTATATCTCTGAAGCGTAAAATTATCGCTATGAGACTTTCTGTACTTTTCTAAGGCCTTATCATCATAGAGATATTCGCCCTCGCCCCTTTTCGGAACAACCTTGTAAAGAGGAGGTGTCGCAAGATATATATGACCTTCATTGATAAGATCCGGCATGAATCTATAGAAGAACGTAAGCAAGAGATTACTTATATGCGCACCATCCACATCGGCATCGGTCATGATTATTATCTTATCATAACGAAGTTTGGTTATATCGAAGTCATTGCCATAACCTTCCGAGAACCCACAGCCAAATGCATTGATCATCGTCTTGATCTCGGCATTAGCAAGGACTTTGTCTATCGAAGCCTTCTCTACATTAAGTATCTTACCTCTGATAGGAAGGATTGCCTGAGTTCTTCTATCTCTGGCACTCTTAGCAGAGCCACCAGCAGAATCACCCTCTACTATGAAGACTTCGCACTCAGCAGCATTCTTACTCTCACAGTTAGCAAGCTTTCCGTTCGTATCGAAGGAAAACTTCGACTTGGATATAAGATTACTCTTAACCTTCTCTTCTGCTTTTCTTATCTTAGCAGACTTCTCTGCACATGATATGACCTTCTTAAGAGTCTCAAGATTCCTGTCAAAAAAGAGTGTCAGTTCATCGCCTGTTATATCAGATAAGACCTTAAGAGCATCCTGATTATCAAGCTTGGTCTTAGTCTGCCCCTCGAATCTAGGCTCAGGGTGCTTAACTGCGACAACAGCACACATACCGTTACGCACATCCTGACCTGTGAAGTTGACATCCTTCTCCTTCAGGATTCCTATCTCCCTGGCGTACTGATTTATGATAGCTGTGAACTTCGTCTTGAAGCCTGTAATATGGCTTCCACCCTCCTGTGTGTAGATGTTGTTGCAAAAGCCCAGTATATTTTCCGTGAATTCGTCTACGAACTGAATAGCGACCTCAAGTTCTACGCCCTGACTCTTGCCCTTATAGTAGATAGGCTCGCACACAGGCTCCTTACCCTTGTTAAGGTCCTTAACATAGGCAACTATGCCTTCTTCTTCATGGAATACAATATCCTCAGACTTGCCTTCACGCTTATCGCAAAAATGTATCGACAGCTTCGGATTAAGATAAGCAGTCTCATGAAGTCTCGACTTCACCATCTCTGCGTTGAAGTTGGTCTTCTCGAAAATCTCAGGATCGGGAAGGAAAGTAACGCTCGTTCCGGTATCGTTCTTTCTGCAGGTTCCGATCTCCTTAAGCTTATATACAGCCTTGCCTCTTTCATAACGCTGCATATATACCTTACCGTCAAGCTTTATGGTAACTTCAAGCCACACCGATAAAGCATTGACAACAGATGCGCCAACGCCATGCAAACCGCCTGATATCTTATATCCGCCATCACCAAACTTACCGCCTGCATGAAGCACGGTGAATACCACCTCAACAGCAGGGATTCCCGCCTTCGGATGTATACCTATAGGGATACCACGGCCATTATCAGTAATAGTCGCTGTTCCGTCGGCATTGAGTGAAACACTTATCTCATCACAATAACCCGCAAGATGTTCATCCACGGAATTATCACAGATCTCATAGATAAGATGATTAAGACCTCTTGTAGATACGCTACCGATGTACATACCAGGTCTTTTTCTTACAGCTTCCAGTCCTTCGAGTATAGATATGCTCGAAGCATCGTAATTGTTTGACATCTTAACCCTCTCAAATTTTGATTAACACATTGATTATAATTGTAAAGCAGTCACCTGTAGATATCACATATTATAATATCAGCAGGTGACTGTCGGATCTTAGATCATTAGAAAAGTATATTCTTAACCGCTTCCTTCATGCCATCCTTAGTACAAAGTCTGTTATGAAGAACCTTAGCCTCAAGTATATCCTTAATAGCATTCGGTATCTCTACCATAGACAATCTGTTAAGCTCGCCAAAAAGCTCGAAATCATCAACATCAGCATACTTAGGGTCAATAGATGTAAGTACACTCTTCGCAAACTTATATGGGCTTGCAGTAGATGCGATAACTGAAGGTGTATTATCAGAAGTCTCTTCTACATACTTCTTATATACTGTTGCAGCAACAGCTGTATGAGTATCGATGATATATCCTGTTGAATCATATATATCCTTGATAACGGCGGCAGTCTCTGCTTCCTTGGCATAATTGCCGTAGAAATCAGCAAGTCCCGACTTCATATCATCTGTTATGCTATACTTTCCTTCAGACTTAAGACTGTCCATAAGTTCCTTAGTCTTAGCCGCAGATGAACCAGCGATGATATAGAGAAGTCTCTCAAGGTTACTAGATATAAGTATATCCATAGATGGAGACATAGTAAGTATGAACTCTCTGTTTCTGTCATATGTTCCTGTAGAGAAGAAATCATACAAAACCTTGTTGTCGTTGGAAGCACAGATGAGCTTGTTGATAGGAAGACCTATGTTCTTAGCGTAAAATGCTGCCAAAATATTGCCAAAATTACCAGTAGGAACAACTGCATTGATCTTATCGCCGAACTTAATCTCGTTATTCGCAACAAGACGCGTATATGCATATACATAATATACTATCTGAGGAACAAGACGTCCTATGTTGATAGAATTCGCAGATGAGAACTGAAGCCCGTGCTCATCCATCTCCTTGGCAAATTCCTTATCAGAGAATATGTTCTTAACGCCTGTCTGCGCGTCATCAAAGTTACCCTCTATAGCAACTACATAAGTGTTGTTACCCTTCTGAGTAACCATCTGCTTCTCCTGAACCTTGCTTACTCCATCCTTAGGATAGAATACGATGATCTTAGTTCCAGGAACATCAGCAAATCCAGCCATAGCAGCCTTACCAGTATCACCAGATGTAGCTGTAAGTATAACTATGTCATTCTTAACGTTGTTCTTCTTAGCAGAGGTTGTAAGAAGATGTGGAAGTATAGACAAAGCCATATCCTTAAAAGCGATAGTCGCACCATGGAAAAGCTCGAGATAATAAGCATCGCAAGCCTTAACAAGTGGAGCGATATCAGGTGTATCAAACTTGGAATCATAAGCCTTATCGATACAATCCATAAGTTCTTCCTTAGTAAAGTCAGTAAGGAAAAGCTTCATAACCTCATAAGCAACCTGCTTATAATCCATCTTAGCAAGGTCTTCAAGACTTACATCAAGCTTAGGAAACTCGCTTGGAACAAAAAGTCCGCCATCATCTGAAAGACCCTTAAGTATAGCCATAGATGCTGTATAATTAACAGAATCATCTCTAGTACTCTTATAATATAAACTCATATCAGTCACCTCATATTCAAAAACTTCTTATATCATAGCATAATGGAGAGAAAAAATCAACCAAATAAAAATACACCATAAAAAAACTATCACTAGGACGATTCGCAAGTATAGAAAACTTGACGTGTCCTAGTGATAGTTTTTTACAGTCTCATGTCTTATGGTGCAAAAAATGTATGACCATCATGTTCAAATAAGTGTCTCATGGTTCTTCCGGCCCAGCACGTATCTGCTATACTGTTCATAGCAAAGTAAAGCGCGCCTTGTGAATAATCCTCTCCATCGAGTGCACGTCTTGCAGCCTCTCTCGAGGCATCCGATACAACGCAAGAATAATAAGAACCGTCAAATGTCGGCGAGAACTGATTACGAGCAAATACAACATCTTTAATATTGTTAGGGAACTTAGAACTGTTCACTCTGTTGATGATAACATTTGCTACAAGTATCTTACCGATCATATCACAATTGCCTGCTTCGGCCTGAATGATTCTCTCGAGTACCTGAAGATCTTCGTCAGTATAAGATATGGTGTTTGAATTATAAACCGCGCTCGCAACCGTTATAGTCACAACAGGCTCAATCTTAACTTCAACCTTATCCTTAACAACCGCTACATCAATACCGGCTTTATCTTCTGCGAAGAATACTTCTTGTGCAACACTAACTGGCTGATCACTTACTGTGACTTCCTCAACAGCCCCAAGGATCTTCGGAACTTCTACAGAAGCGATCTTCATATCACTACCAAGGAAAGACAAATCAACTCTCTTAACATCTGAGTTGCCAACACTTTGCTTCAAGTTAATCAAAGCAAAACCATGATAAACCACTGGAACAATCATAGCAAAGATTGCCAATACACAGACACCTTTGCACGCCTTAGACAATGTGTTCAAAAAATCAGAAACCATCTTGATCTTTCGAAAACGCATTCGAATCTGTTCCATATATGTCCTCCATATCTAAATTTACTGAGATTATATGGGCAAATGTCGAATATGTCAAACGCCTTCTCGTTTTTTGTGCATTTGATACACAAGCACATCACATCCTTGTATGCAATTATGAAAATGTTCCAAATCACTTCGCCTAAAACCTATATATATTTGTGCAATTTTACCGTTGACTTCCAAATAGCCCGAAATCGAATGAGTAATTATTTCTTTTTGTGTATAAAAAACATCAAGAATCACAAATTATATTACAAAATTTCTGTGTGAATTTCTGTCCGTTTAGTGTAAAATATATGGTATGAATATTGTATCTAATGTAAGACACTTTCATAATACTTTACAAACTTATGTGCGAGGAAAACCATGTCAAAAGGCGTATATGAAGTCAAAAAAGGCTCAACAACAGCATACAGAGCATCCATCACATACAAAGGTCATCATATAAGTCTCGGAACCTATGCTTCTGAAGAAAAGGCTTCCACAGCATACACCTATGCTCGCAAGCTTCTAGATGAGCCAGTTACATTTGAGGACTGTATAGCTTCAACCGATGATTCTCTTCCATTTAATTATATGATAAGTCTGCTTAACTACAGAGACAACAACATGTATACCAGTTCCCCTATATATATGTATAAGAAGTTCTTTCATTATTATATAAGTAAGAAAGAATACCTGATCTTCGATATCGACGATCTCTTCTTCTACAGCAGCCACAAGATCATGAAGCGCGGCAACCACCTCTTTATATATGATTACGGCAGCCAGCAGAACATCCTCCTAAGGTATGGGATACGTAACTATGCAGTATGCGGAAGAGACTACATATATGTAAATAATAACCCACACGACCTAAGATACAGCAACATCCACATAATCAACAGGTATTACGGCGTAAGAGCAGAAACCAAAGAAGGTATAACAACATACAAAGCTTATATCCATACCGCAGGTCAAACACTCATAGGTTCTTATGATTCCGAGATCAAGGCTGCCATAGCCTACAACAAGGCAAGAGATATACTGAAGCTTACAGGTATACCAGCGAATTACATAGAAAACCTCTCTGCTATTGAATATGCTAAGCTATACAATCAGATTCGAGTATCCATAAGGATAAGATCACCAAAGAAAAGCAAAAACCTCAGTAATGCGCAATAGCATGCAATACTGAGGTTTTACACTTTATCACGATTTCTCGATTTCATCATCATAGAAGTTTTCAGGCTTATACTTTCCTCTGTCGGACATGTTCTTTACTGCCTCAAAAGCTTTGTCTTCGTCACCTGCATATAGTTCAAGCATAGACTGATAATCATCATATATCTCATCAGCACGCCTCTTTACAGCCCTCTTATACTCATGATTATATTCTTTATCGCGCTTCAGATTCCATCCTGTCACATACTTGAGTTTCCCAAGAACATACACCCTACATCGCTCATCGCTTGGCGTAAAGCCACACTTGTCATGTATAGCAGGGGTCACATACCTATTGATCACACCATCACAATCAGTATATTTCACTTTTAAATGTATCGTATCATCTCGAGACAAGATCAGTTGTGACAAGCCCCTCTCTTTCCTCACCACATCACATATTTGTCCATCATACTCACGCCCATAAGTTATGATAACCTTTGCCAAAAGCCTTGATAATATAGCCAAAGGAAGCCTTATAATCGCACATACAAGTAGAATTATACTCGGAAGAATCAGCCAAATAAGTAATGCATCTACCGTTGGTTTATCTTTGTTCATCAATCCTCTTCTCAGTTTTGTATCCACAAGAAAAGCAATCGGAGTATAAATCATCAGCATAACCTCGGAAACAACCCACATCATAATATAATCATTAAAAATCCATACTTCCCTTCTATACGGAAGCGCCCTTCGTTGCTTTATAATTGATCAACACCTTCCTCTTTTCCAAATTCCAGATTGACTTCAAGTTTTTATCCAAAGAAGCCCCCGCTTACAAAGCGAGGGCTTCTCCGACTGATATCAATTCTTAGAATTGATATAATTCACCAATCCACCTGCAGCTATAAGCTTCTGCATGAATTCAGGGAATGCCTGTCCCTGATAGGTCTTGTTCTTGGTGATATTAGTTATCACACCACTGTCAAAGTCTATCTCTATCTCATCATCCGCCTCGATATCCGCTGAAGCCTCAGCGCATTCGATTATAGGAAGTCCTATATTGATAGAATTACGATAGAATATACGTGCAAATGTTTCGGCTATTACACAGCTTACGCCTGCAGCCTTAATCGATATAGGCGCATGCTCTCTTGAAGAACCACAACCAAAGTTCTTACCAGCTACTATTATATCGCCAGCCTTGACATTTTTCACGAAATCCTTATCTATATCTTCCATACAGTGAAGGGCAAGTTCCTTCGGATCTGAAGAATTGAGATATCTTGCAGGGATTATTACATCTGTATCTACGTTATCGTTAAATCTGAATACTCTTCCGTGTGCTTTATTCATCGTCTGCCTCCTATAATCCTAATTCTGATGGAGCACTGATCTTACCCGTTACAGCACTTGCTGCAGCTACAGCAGGGCTTGCAAGATATATCTCCGATGTGATATGACCCATACGACCTACAAAGTTACGGTTTGTTGTAGATACGCACTTCTCGCCTTCTGCAAGAACGCCCATATAACCGCCAAGGCATGGACCACAGGTAGGTGTGCTGACAACAGCACCAGCCTTGATAAATGTTCTTATAAGACCTTCTTCCATAGCCTGAAGGTATATAGCCTGAGTTGCAGGTATAACGATACAACGAACTGTACTCTTTACACTTCTGCCCTCAAGAATCTTAGCAGCACATCTTAAATCATCGATACGACCATTAGTACATGAGCCGATAACTACCTGATCTATAGCGATATCATCTATTTCGTCTATAGTATGTGTATTCTCTGGAAGATGTGGGAATGCTACTGTCGACTTAAGACTAGAGAGGTCAATCTCATATGTTGCATCATACTCTGCATCCTCATCAGCCTCGTAAACTGTATATTCTCTGTTACTATGTTCCTTAAGATAAGCTATAGTCTTCTCATCTACAGGGAAGATACCGTTCTTACCGCCTGCTTCTATAGCCATGTTTGCGATAGTGAATCTGTCATCCATAGAAAGAGAAGCAACGCCTTCTCCAGTGAACTCCATAGACTTATAAAGCGCTCCATCAACACCGATCATACCGATGATATGAAGGATTACATCCTTACCACTTACCCACTTAGGAAGTTCTCCCTTAAGGACGAACTTGATAGCGCTAGGAACCTTGAACCAAGCCTTACCTGTTGCCATGCCGGCAGCCATATCTGTAGAGCCAACGCCTGTAGAAAATGCTCCTACAGCGCCATATGTACATGTATGTGAATCAGCACCGATTATAACATCGCCAGCTACAGTAAGTCCTTTTTCAGGAAGAAGCGCGTGCTCGATACCCATCTGACCTACTTCAAAGTAGTTGGTTATACTATTGCGTCTTGCGAATTCGCGAACACATTTGCAGTGCTCAGCAGACTTAATGTCCTTATTCGGTACAAAGTGATCAGGCACAAGCGCGATCTTATCCTTGTTGAATACGCCATTAACTTTCATCTTCTCAATCTCATGAATAGCAACAGGTGATGTAATATCGTTACCTAACACAAGATCAAGATCAGCCTCGATAAGCTGGCCTGCCTTGACTGATTCAAGGCCTGCATGCTTTGCAAGGATTTTTTGAGTCATAGTCATTCCCATATGTATTACCTCTTTCTTATATTGAATATATGATCCGTCCATCACGAATCGTCATATGAACCCTTCCAGGTAATTCCCATCCGACAAAAGGCGAATTAGAAGCCTTAGAAGCGAATTCTTCCGCTTTAACAACCCACTTTTCATTCTCAGACAGTATAACGATGTCTGCCACACTGCCCTTTCTTATACTAGGTGGTGTTAGTCTATATAATCTCATAGGATTAACACTCATAAGCTCGAATAATCTCTTAAGAGACAATCCGTTCTCATGAACAAGAACCTTAACAGCAAGTCCAAGTGATGTCTCAAGACCTGTTATACCGCTCGGTGCAGTAGCCATACTGCGAGCCTTTTCTTCCGTACTATGTGGCGCATGATCAGTAACTATCATGTCTATGGTACCGTCCTTGATACCATCTATGATAGCCTGCCTGTCAGCCTCTGTTCTAAGAGGCGGATTCATACGAGCGTTAGTACCCGACTTAAGAACCTCTTCTTCTGTAAGAGTAAAATGATGTGGCGTAGCCTCAGCATAGACACTAGAACACAACTTCTTCATAGCCCTTACAAGCTCAACGCTGACTCTTGAGCTTATGTGCTGTATGCAGGTATCACAGCCTGTTTCCATAGCAAGCACAAGATCTCTGGCAACCATGATATCTTCAGCTATATGTGAAGCGCCACCATAATTAAGTTCCTCGCTTACACGCCCCATATTGACGCCAGCGCCCTTGATGAATAGAGGATCTTCTTCATGTAAAGCTATAGGTACATCAAGTGCCTTAGCTTCCTTCATAGCTTGAAGAAGTAATTCCTTATCAAGAACCGGAACACCATCATCTGTAAAACCGACAGCACCATTAGCCTTAAGTGTCTTCATATCTACAAGTTCTTTACCATGCATACCCTTAGTTACTGTAGCAGTCTGGTATAGTCTTGTAAGATTCACCTTATCAGCCTTATCATATATATAATTAAGTGTCTCTACACTGTCAACTACGGGCTTAGTATTGGCCATACATATAACAGTTGTGAAACCACCCTTCGCAGCAGCCTTAAGTCCTGTCTCTATGTCTTCCTTATAAGTAAACCCAGGATCTCTAAAGTGAACATGCGTATCACATAATCCCGGTCCAACGATAAGTCCTGTAGCGTCTATGACCTGTGCATCAGGACATGATATATCCTTTGCAACTTCGGATATCTTATCACCATCGATAAGGACATCCAAGATATCATCGACATCTGTTATCGGGTCTATGACCCTACCATTCTTTATAAGAATCATAGTCTTTCATCCTCATCAAAGTATTCAAATAAGTTATGAACCTGATCTATAGGCACTTTATCAGAACTAATCATAAGAACTGTGAATACAAGATCACCTTCCCTCATAGGGAATATCTCGATCTCTGCAAGCTTTCCTATACCGTAGTATACATAACTCCTATCAACTCCGGCAAATGTTGCGCTCTTGATAACGCCATAACCATAATAATTGCCAAATACCAGATCATATAAACTCTTATAGTAATTCAATACATCCTCAGTAGAATAATTCTTAGTTTCTTCATTCACACCAAGATTCTGTATAATACATACAACTCTGGCATCATTGCCTCTTGCGGCCATAGTATAATACTGATGACCTGACATAAGCTGATCTGAAACCTTATCTGACTTTATGAACTCATTGGCGCTAAGGCCGTCAAGATCAGTAGTGAACTGCCATCCAGGTGGAAGCTTGAACTGAAGATCAAAGTGATAGTTGACATATCTTGTCTTATCGTCAGTTATACCACCGATTACAGAATCAAGTTTATCAGCCTTAGTCACGAATTCATACTCTTCATGTTCGCTGTTTACATACGGAGTATCATCTTTTTCATAGGAATTACAAGAGCAAAGTAAAACCATACAAAAAAGCGATACAAAGAACTTAATTGTCTTCCTATTACTCTTCAATTTACTCTCCTTTAAGGTGTATAAATGTTGGTTAAAAGAAGGACTCAGAACTCATATAGAGCCTGAGTCTTATCTTTTTAAGCTTAACTAAGCCAACCAAAATATATGTATCAATTAGTTGTTGATAAGCTTGTCTGCTTCGTTGTTCCAGCTGTAAAGCTTTCTGATTTCCTTACCAACCTTCTCAGATGGATGCTCAGCATGAAGCTTTCTCATAGCGTTGAAGTGAACCTTGCCACCTGCTGATGACATATCAAGAAGGAAGTCTTTTGCGAATGTACCATCCTGAATATCGCTAAGAACCTTCTTCATAGCCTTCTTTGTATCCTCTGTGATGATCTTAGGACCTGTGATATAATCACCGTACTCAGCTGTGTTAGAGATAGAATATCTCATGCCCTCGAAACCTGACTGATAGATAAGATCTACGATAAGCTTCATCTCATGGATACACTCGAAGTATGCGTTACGTGGATCATAACCAGCTTCAACAAGTGTCTCAAAACCACACTGCATAAGAGCACATACACCACCACAAAGAACAGCCTGCTCACCAAAGAGGTCAGTCTCAGTCTCTGTTCTGAAGTTAGTCTCAAGAATACCAGCTCTTGCACCACCGATACCAGCACCATAAGCAAGTGCAAGATCAAGTGCCTTACCTGTTGCATCCTTCTCTACAGCTACAAGACAAGGAGTACCCTTACCTGCCTGATACTCAGAACGTACTGTATGACCAGGAGCCTTAGGAGCTATCATAGTAACATCAACACCCTCTGGTGCCTTGATAAGACCAAAATGAACGTTGAAACCATGAGCGAACATAAGCATGTTACCTGGCTCAAGGTTTGGCTCGATATCCTTCTTGTAAAGATCAGCCTGTAACTCATCGTTGATGAGGATCATGATGATATCAGCCTTCTTAGCTGCTTCTGCTGCTGTATATACTGTGAGTCCCTGTGCCTCAGCCTTTGCCCAAGACTTGCTGCCCTTGTAAAGACCAACGATAACATTAACACCTGACTCCTTGAGGTTAAGTGCATGTGCATGACCCTGGCTACCGTAACCGATGATAGCTACTGTCTTGCCTTCAAGAAGAGAGAGATTACAATCTTCCTGATAAAAAATTCTGTTCTCTGACATAATAAATCTGTCCTCCTAAAAAATTAAATATATAATTAACGATGCAAGCCATCATTAATAAACATGTGTTAGCAATTCCGAAGCCTATACGTACTTAACGGAATCATAATTCACAGGCTCTTCCTGACCTCTTGAAAGTCCTGTGATACCAGTTCTTGCAAGCTCGAGGATGTTATATCCCTTAAGAAGCTCTGTAAATGCACTAAGCTTAGACTGATTACCTGTAAGCTCTATGATCATGGAATCCTCAGATACGTCAACAATCTTAGCTCTGAATATATCAGCGATTGCAATAATATCCTGTCTGTCAGATGCAGTTGCTGCGATCTTGATAAGGATAAGCTCTCTGAATACAGAAGAATCAAGCGGAAGTTCAACCATAGACTTAACATCTATAAGCTTTCCAAGCTGCTTCTTAATCTGATCAAGAACATTCTCTTCACCACTGCATACGATAGTCATACGTGACATACCAACTGTGCTTGTAGCACCAACAGTAAGGCTTTCAATATTATATCCTCTTCTGCTGAAAAGACCGGCAACTCTGCTGAGAACACCAGACTCATCGCCTACAAGGATAGATAATACCATCTTTCTCATATCATTATATCCTTTCTACGTAATACAAAACTTATTGTACCACCATGTTCTGAAAAATTCAAGGAAAAAATACAATTATCAATGATGGAACAATCTAATGCCTGTGAAGCACATAGCTATGCCGTACTTATTACATACATCTATAACGTTGTCATCTCTTATAGAACCGCCCGGCTGTGCGATATACTTAACACCGCTCTTATGAGCACGCTCAACATTATCGCCGAATGGGAAGAACGCATCAGAACCAACAGTCACACCATCAAGCTTATCAAGCCAGGCTCTCTTTTCTTCTCTTGTGAATACTGCTGGCTTAACCTTGAATATCTTCTCCCAAGCTCCATCAGCAAGCACATCCATGCACTCATCTGACATATATACGTCGATAGCATTATCTCTGTCAGCTCTTCCGATAGTATCGATAAACTGAAGTGAAAGAACCTGTGGAGACTGTCTTAACCACCAGTTATCAGCCTTGCTTCCGGCAAGTCTTGTACAGTGAATACGTGACTGCTGACCTGCACCGATACCGATTGCCTGTCCGCCATATGTATAGCATACAGAATTAGACTGTGTATACTTAAGTGTAATCATAGCAACGATCATGTCAATCTTAGCTGACTCAGGAATATCCTTAGTTTCTGTCACAACATTTGCAAAAAGCTCGTCGTTGATAACAAGCTCGTTACGACCCTGTTCAAATGTTATGCCATATACCTGCTTTCTCTCGATAGCCTCAGGTACATAAGAAGGATCGATCTTAATAACGTTATAGTTACCCTTCTTCTTAGCCTTAAGGATTTCCAAAGCCTCATCTGTGTATCCAGGAGCAATAACACCATCAGATACTTCAGGCTTTATAAGAAGCGCAGTTGCCTTATCACACACATCAGAAAGAGATATGAAATCGCCGAAAGAAGACATTCTGTCAGCACCACGAGCTCTTGCATAAGCACAGGCAAGAGGCGATAATTCAGCCTTCTCATCAACCCAGTATATCTTCTTCAACACATCTGTAAGAGGAAGACCAACTGCTGCACCTGCAGGTGAAACATGCTTAAATGAAGTGGCAGCTGGAAGACCTGTAGCAGCCTTCAACTCCTTAACAAGCTGCCAGCCGTTAAGAGCGTCCATGAAGTTGATGTAGCCCGGACGACCGTTAAGCACTTCTATCGGAAGTCCCTTCTCGCAAAAGATTCTTGAAGGCTTCTGATTTGGATTACAACCATACTTTAATTCTAATTCTGTCATGATAGACTCCTTTATTTGTTCTTATTGATGATTCTTGTTTCGTATTTGCCTGTGTTGATATCTATGAATCTCACAAAGAGTGAAACCTTGTTGTCCTCGTTAAGACTTGCCCAAAGCTTATCAGTGAATTCATCGATATCGCCTTCTATCTCAACTCTCTTAGGCTCGCCCTCGAAGCTTGGAAGTGGATTACCATCAGTCATATAAGTGTGTATGAATCTTCCTTCGCCATTAAGAGGATTAGAATAATCAAAAGTATATCTGTTGCATGCACTTGGATCGCCACATGCACTCTTAAGTATAGACATAGAGAAATCATATGAACCATGATTGATCTCCATGATACCTGATATTCTAGGTGTGTAATTAGGACCATCTGGCTCAAACTCTCTTGTAAGAAGAGCCTGTTCAAATGTCTTGCCATCGCCCATAAGATCATAAACAGTATCTGTCTGATCGCCATTTGTAACGATTGTTGAATTGCCCAAAACTCTTACAGGCGAATAGATGATGAGACTTGGATCCTCAAGCTTAGATGGATCAAAAGCCTGGGTTCTTATACCCTCTCCATCCTCTACGAATATTCTATTACGGCTGTTAGAGCTTCTGCCCATGATAAAGTAAGCAACAACTGCCTTAGAGCCATCCTTAGATTTACCTATCACGATACCTCTTCCAGGATAAGAATTACTTGCAACATCGTCAAATAATGACATAATCTTCATAATAATTGTACCTCTTTTTATATTCTTTATTCACTGCCTATGTAAAAACAGTCAAATTCTGCATACTTATCGCCATCATTAGTGACTAGAGACTTTACAATCACAAGCCCATTAGAAAGATAATATTCTTCATCATCATTCATACGGTTAAGCGTAAGCTTTAACATCGTCGGATCTTCATCGCCGAGAAGTCCTGCTTCCGTAAGAAAATCCACAGTATTAACAGCACATAAAAATACTGTATTATTCCTGAACACAATCGCATGAAGTCTTCCGCTGTATGCATCAGCATATGCATAAACCGCAGGAAACCTGCCATTAGAATGGAATTCTAACTGTTCATCATATCTGTCAAGTCCATCCACATGTCCATATCCAAGAGTAGTATAATGAACTCTGCATATTCCCACACTTGAATAGAGCTTATCATCATATATCTTAACAACATCAGCAATATTGTAATCGATATGTGTAGCTGATGTACATTCGCTCTTCATAGCAAGCGCAGCTTCCCTGACATCATCAGGAACATCTGTGCTGATAAAAACAGGTTTGAGTCTTTTAACCTCATACTTGAATTCAGGTTTATGTTTATATTCTTCTTTGCGCCATGGAGCAATCTCATCGAGAAGTCCGCTGCCACCGATATTCCTGATCATAGACACAAAGCTACCTACAAAAACCATCAGTGTCCATATCGCAATAACAACAAGAACTATCTTAACACTATTATTCACATTCCTCTTCTGAAGAGGCTTTCCGTTAAGTGTCGGAACCTTATTGCCAACAGTATCATCAACACTATAACTTGTATACTTCTGATTGTTCTCATTAACCGTATATGTAGGCTTATTATCATGCTCCGTATGCGGTCTGTATTCACTGTGATATTCACAGTTTGCGTCATGTGATGCAGTATCCGTATGACTCTCATTCAGATAAAAGTTTCCTTCAAGTATCTGAGGCTTAACAGACTTCTTACACATCGGACAGTAATTGCCCATCTTGATAGGCGAATCACATATAGGACAAATCCTTCGCATAGCATCATCCCCCTTTTATCATCATGCTTTATTAGTATACAACATTTTACTTCTCTAGTAAAGTCAAAACTTTCTTCGTAATAGTATTATTATTGATACCATATTGCTCAAGCATCGCCTTAGGGTCATAACGATCCAGGAATTCCTTCTCATAGCCAAAGCTATATGTACGCATATCAGAATCGCCATAATAAGCACTTACGCTCTCACCGTAACCACCGCTTCTTAATCCATCCTCTATAGTCACTACAGCCTTATGATCCTTCTTAAGAGAATCAAAGAGTTCCTCATCTATTCCAGTCAGATATCTAGGTGATATAACAGTTGCATCTATACCGGATTTTTTCAGTTCCTCACTGACAGACATGGCAATCTCAACAAAAGGACCTACGCCAACCAAAGCAACCTCAGAGCCTCTCTTATACACTTTAGCCTTGTTAAGCTCACTGTAATCAGTCTCAAATGCTTCGTCACTATGAAGCACCTTACCACCAGGAACTCTTATGAATACCGGATAATCCTTCTGAGCAATAGCCCAGTCTGCCATAGCAGCATACTCTTCATAATACGAAGGTGCCAGATACACAAGTCCCGGTATGTGAGAAAGCATAGCCACGTCATAATAACCTATATGAGTGATATCCTTCATGCCATATATACTTCCAGAGAATACCAAAACAGTAACAGGAGACTTGTTGATACACACATCCTGAAGAATCTGATCATAAGTCCTCTGAAGGAATGTAGCATATACTCCATACACAGGCTTAGCACCAGCCTTAGCTATACCAGATGCCATAGCTACTGCATCCTCTTCAGCTATTCCGACATCTATAAAGCGCCCCTTGTATCGATCTCTTAAATCCCTATCAAAGCCCATAAGAGTAGGTGTCGCTGAAGTAATCACACATACAGAATCATCAGAATCAAGCTTGTCAGTAAGATAGGCTCTTGTAAGAGAAGTATACGATTCAGATGAATTAACTGAATAAGCCTTACCAGTTTCAAGATCAAAAGGTGCACAGTAGTGCCATTTTTCCTTAAGCTCTTCTGCCAAGGCATAGCCCTTGCCTTTAGTAGTCTTAACATGAACGACAACAGGATGATCTATATCCTTGACACTCTTGAATGCATCCACAAGCTTAGCTATATCATGACCATCATCCACATATCTGTAATCAAGAGAAAAGCCCTTAAACCAGTTATCCTCTGCCTTACCATCGCTATTTCTCAGTTTCTTCAGATTCTCATAGATACCACCATGATTCTCAGCTATGGACATATCGTTATCATTTACAACTATGATGAGATTCTTATCATACTCACCCGCAAAGTCAAGTCCTTCCATAGCTTCACCACCGCTTAAGGAACCATCTCCTATGACAGCTATGATATTGTGCTTTTCCCCTAGAAGATCACGTCCCACGCAAAGACCGGTTGCAAGACTTATACTTGTTGAAGTGTGGCCAACCTTGAACACATCATGTTCGCTTTCATCAGGATTAGTATATCCAGATATCTTCTTAAACCAATCTTCATCCAAGAATCCCTTGCTTCTTCCCGTAAGAATCTTGTGTGGATAGCACTGATGTGATACATCATATACAATCCTATCAATCGGCGAATCAAATACATAATGAAGCGCAATCGTAATCTCCACAACACCGAGATTCGGTCCAAAGTGCCCACCAAACTTACTTAAGCGATTAAGCATGGCATAGCGAACATCATCAGCTAAGAGATTAAGCTCATCCATACTAAGTTTCTTCAAATCAGAAGGGGAATCAATCCTGTCAAGTACATTAATCAAATATTCGTTCCTCCATATCCAAGTCCTGCATTATACACATCCATATCCTCCACCAGCACAAGGGCACCCTTAAACTTGGTGTAGAGTTTGAGTCTGCCCTTAGCTAAAGCCGTAGCGTAAAGCTTATCGTATGCATTTTCACCAAAGGTCGTCTCATAAGCAGGCGTGATCATATCGTTCTTATCGCACTTTAAGCAAAGAGCAAGCACCGAAGTGCTGTTCTGCATAACTATAGTTGCCTTAAGTGCACTATCGCTGTCATCTATCACATACTCCGATTTACTAATAAGTGAAGGTCTCGCAAAATTATAATCGAATTCCACACCCTCATAATACAGGGCGCCGACTATAGTATCCCTTACACTCTTACCAAACAAAACAGGCTTAAGACCGACAAAAGCAAAACCACTCTTAGAAAGCTCCTTGCCACTTAGGCGACTCCTAAGCTTACTACCGTTCAACCACAGGCAAAACTCAGGATATTCATCACCCCAGGTTTTATCAGCATATCCATAAGAAGTATCAAAAGCAACATCATATCTACTGCCCTTATAATTAATGACACCGCAGTACTTGGTTATCATGCCCTGAGCATGCCAGAAAGTATCGAGTGCCTTAACCTTCCTTGCCAACGAGCCATTGATAACGCCGGCGTTATAAGCAACTTTCTTCCTGATCCTAAGATTCCAGCTCATAGCCCCGTCTTCGGTCCTTCCGCTCATACTGTGCTCAGACAGGAAGCAATCACCAGCAACTATCCTCATCTGCCTGTCAACAGTATAAGATTCAACCTCACTCATAGGTATATATCTCTCCATGATACTCTCAGCAAATGCACCACATCTTACCAAAGTGTAGCTTGGCACAACACCGCGACCACGCTTAACTTCATCCCACCCCATGGTAGGATTCATTATGAGATACTCCACAAAGAATACCTTTTCCTTGCCCGTTCCCTCTTCATATCCGGTAAATGTATGCCAGTACCGGTCATATCCGTCCTCAGCATACGAGCCTGTAAGCTGACACTTATTCTTATCAAAATCAAATCTGTTAAACATAAAAAGCCTAATTCCACCCCACATTATAGTAAACAGGCTGTCGGGTCAGATGACCAAACAGCCGTTGTTTTATCATTCAAGATTCTTATCATATATGGCGCGTTCGCCACCTATATACTTAGGTCGAACTCTTGCACACACGACATGTGCATCGCCTATTGTATTGGTCTCAACCCTTACAGGTACTGCAACACTCTTAAGATGCATACCAATCAAAGTATCACCTATATCTATACCTGCATCTGCCTTGATGTGCTCTACCACAACAGGCTCATGCATAGTCGCATATGCGGCTGTTGCAAAAGCACCGCCCGCATGTGGATGAGGCACAACATTGACTATCTCAAGGCCAAGGCGCTTTGCAACCTCTGCCTCGACTACTATAGCTCTGTTGAGGTGCTCACAACACTGTGCCGCCACATGTACACCGTCCTCAGCAAATTCGTTATAGAGTGTCTTGAAGATTATGTTGCCTACCACTTCATTAGAAGCAGTTCCGATTTTCTCATGCATAACCTCACTGGTTGAACAACCAACAACTACTACATCATCCTTCTTGAAGTTACATACAGATACAAGTTCTTTTACAAGCACGAGACACTGATTAGCAATGATCTCATCAATAGAAATATTAGTATCCATAACAGACCTCCCATCTAAGAGTTAGGCAATTAGAATTCTCTATAAAGAGGATACTTGTCCGTAAGTCCCTTAACAAGAGCCATAGCCTGATCTCTATTCTTCTCAACATCATTAACAAGCAAAGAAATAGCTTCTGCTACAACGTCCATATCTGCAGTGTTGAAACCTCTTGATGTAACAGCTGCAGAACCAAGTCTTACACCACTTGTTACAAATGGCTTCTGTGGATCGTTAGGGATAGCATTCTTGTTACATGTGATGTTAGCAGCATCAAGAAGCTTCTCAACTTTCTTACCTGTAACCCCCTTATTTACAAGGTTAACAAGCATAAGGTGATTATCTGTACCACCTGATACAAGATCAAAGCCTCTGTTCATAAGACCGTTAGCAAGAGCCTGTGCGTTATCAACGATACCCTTTGCATATACCTTGAAGCTGTCATCCAAAGCTTCCTTGAAGCAGACAGCCTTAGCAGCGATAACATGCATAAGTGGGCCACCCTGAATACCAGGGAATACAGCCTTGTTGAAGTTAAATTCCTTAGCAAGCTCTGCATCCTTCATAAGGATCATACCACCTCTTGGTCCTCTCAAGGTCTTATGTGTAGTAGTAGTAACTACATGTGCATAAGGGATTGGGCTTGGATGCTGACCACCAGCAACAAGACCAGCGATATGAGCCATATCTACCATGAGATAAGCGCCAACTTCATCAGCGATCTCTCTGAATCTCTTGAAATCTATAGTTCTTGAGTAAGCAGAAGCACCTGCAAGAATCATCTTAGGCTTGCACTCCTTAGCTATTCTAAGAACTTCATCATAATCGATGAAACCATCATCATTAACACCATAAGGAACTACGTTGAAGTACTTACCTGACATGTTAACAGGAGAACCATGTGAAAGGTGTCCGCCATGTGCTAGATTCATACCCATAAATGTATCGCCTGGCTCCATGAGACCGAAGAACACTGCCATGTTGGCCTGTGCACCTGAATGTGGCTGAACATTAACATACTCACAATCAAAAAGCTTCTTAGCTCTCTCGATAGCAAGCTCTTCAACAACATCAACATACTCGCAACCACCATAGTAACGCTTGCCAGGATAACCTTCAGCATACTTGTTGGTAAGTGTTGAACCCATAGCTGACATAACAGCCTTAGATACAATATTCTCAGACGCGATAAGCTCTATATGGCTATTCTGTCTGTCTGTCTCGTCCTGAATAGCCTTAGCTATCTCAGGATCATAGTTACGTACTTCATCAAATGAAAACATATGATTCCTCCCATGTAAAAATATCTTTTTTAATGTTAGCACAAAACTGTCAAAACGTCAAGATTTCTATATCACAACTTTATTATTCCCATCGCCATAAGAAGAAGCGCTATAAGAAGTACAGGTGCTACATACTTAACCATAAGTACATACAGTCCCTTTCTTCCGAACTTTTCACCGTTCTTAGTCGCCTCATCCATAACCATCTTTGGCTTAACTACCCAGCCTATGAGTATACATGTAGCTATAGCTACTATAGGCATGAATATGTTGTTACTGATATAGTCAAGGATATCGAGTATCTGTGCACTGGCACCGTTTGGAAGTTTGACCTCAAACTTGAATATGTTATAGCCAAAGCATACTACCACGCCTATGATAAGCGCAAGCAAAGTCTCGACAACTGTAGCCGTGCTTCTGCTCATCTTAGTCTTATCGATAAAGCTTGACACAACCGCCTCAAGAACAGACATACCACTTGTTACAGCTGCAAAAAGTACCATTGCAAAGAAAAGAGCTCCAACTACATTGCCAGCCGTCCCCATCTGCATGAATACCTTAGGCAGTGTCATGAACATAAGTGAAGGTCCACCTGACATACCTTCTTTTCCTAAGAATACATATACAGCAGGGATGATCATAACGCCTGCTAAGAAAGCTACGAGTGTATCGAAGATCTCAATCTGATTGACAGACTTATTAAGATCAGCATCATCCGGCATATATGAACCATAAGCAACAAGTATACCCATAGCAACACTCAAGCTATAAAAAAGCTGTCCAAGTGCATCCATAAGAGTTGTCGCAAACTTCTTCAGAGTAAGCCCTTCACAATCCGGTATAACATATACCTTAAGTCCCTCAAGACCATTACGTGTAACCTTACTACCATCATCAAGTGTCTGAGTAGATGACAGAGTAAGTGAATATACAGCTATAAGGATAACAAGAACTATAAGGACTGGCATGATAATCTTAGAGCTCTTCTCTATACCCTTGCCTACGCCAAGATATATGATAACCGCACATGCTAACAGGAATATGACCATATACAGAACAGGTTCAGTCTTTCCTGTTATAAAATCACCAAAATAACCATCTTGAGCCGCTTTATCTCCATTACCCGTAACAAAAGCCACAAAGTACTTAATGACCCATCCGCCGATAGCCGCATAATAAGGCATGATCATAAAAGGAACAATACTTGCAAACAAGCCTATGAACCCCCACTTCTTGCTTATCCTGCTATATGCAGTAAGAGGGCTCTGCTTAGTCTTACGTCCTATGGAAACCTCTGTTATCATGAGTGCAAAGCCAAATGTTAAGGCAAGCGCAAGGTATATCACCAAAAAAAGACCTCCGCCATCCTTTGCCGCCAGATACGGAAACCTCCATATATTGCCAAGACCAACAGCACTGCCTGCCGCAGCAAGCACGAAGCCTATCGATCCTCCGAATTTACTTCTTTTCTCTTCCATCTTCTCCTCCAATCAGTGAACTAAAAAATATACATTCATGATACCACTCTTCACTAATTTAGTCAAGGTTCCCATCTTGTAAACAGCAACCAAAAATGCTATAATACACTAGAGAAAGAATGGAGGAACATGTATGTCAGTTATTACATTCGGCGAAATCCTATTAAGACTTTCGCCAGACAACAACGAAAGATTCACACAGTGTCACTCATTTGAGGCAGTTTACGGCGGTGGCGAAGCCAACACAGCAGTCAGCCTTGCATGTCTCGGAGTTGACGTATCCTATGTTACCAAGCTCCCTGCCCACTCTATCGGTCAGAGCGCTGTCAATTCCCTCAGAGAATACGGAGTTGACATCAGCAAGATCACAAGAGGCGGCGATCAGATTGGTATATACTTCTTAGAGAAGAAGACAAGTCAGAGACCTTCATGCGTCATCTACAACCGTTCAGGCTCTGCCATGTCACTCGCTAAGGCAGAAGACTTTGATTGGGACAAGATATTTGATGGTGCTACGTGGTTTCACTTCTCAGGTATCACTCCTGCTCTCTCTGACGAAGTAGCAGACATATGCCTCACAGCCTGCAAGAAGGCACGAGAAAGACATATAACAGTCAGCTGCGATCTTAACTACAGAAGTAAGCTTTGGAGCAGCGAGCGCGCTCACGAAGTTATGTCGAAGATCTGTCCTTACGTAGATATATGTATCGCCAACGAAGATGATGCTGTAGGCATCTTCGGACTTGACGCATCAGAAGCTTCTGAGGAGAAGAATCTCTATATTGCCAAGGAACTCACCAGAAGATACGGTTTCAAGTCAGTTGCATCTGTATGGAGAACCGAGACTTCTATAACTACATTCAAGCTTCAGAGCATGCTCTACACAGGCGGAGAAGCTTATTACAGCAAAGAATACTTCATGCACATACTCGATTATATCGGAGCTGGAGACGCTTTCTGTGCAGGACTTATATACAGTTATCTTAACAATTACGATCCAAAGAAGATGATCGAATTTGCCAACGCAGCAAGCTGCTTGAAGCACACTGTAAGCGGTGATTTCAATCTTGTGACCAAGGAAGAGATCAACCATCTCGCATTTGGCAGCTCAGGCAACGAAGTAAGCAGATAAAAAGGAAAAAAACAGGTTTTGATTCATAGAAAATTTATGCGAACAAGACAATTGATACCAGGCATGAAGATTGACCAGGCTGTTGTAGATCGTATGGGACGTATCCTCATCAAGAGGAATACCGAACTTGATGAATATCTCATCGACAGTCTTATTAAGCTTGGCATCATGACCGTCTACATACAGGAAGGTGAATACGAACCTGACGATTACCTAAGTATAACATGCCAGAAGGCTCTTAACGAGATCGAGAAGAACAGAAAAGACGACCCG
>JAEEGL010671892.1_pt1 | contig 25057 bp, 14 predicted proteins | sample 9134231 | NCBI WGS metagenome assembly JAEEGL01 (sample SAMN16246548, study PRJNA631951) | gut metagenome | biome: gut microbiome; feature: rumen; material: fiber-attached | host: Bos | place: Iran: Karaj | collected 2018-10 | reverse complement strand
GCCGTCCCAGCCGTCCCAGCCGTCCCAGCCGTCCCAGCCGTCCCAGCCGTCCCAGCCGTCCCAGCCGTCCCAGCCGTCCCAGCCGTCCCAGCCGTCCCAGCCGTCCCAGCCGTCCCAGCCGTCCCAGCCGTCCCAGTTGTCCCAGTTGTCCCAGTTGCCCCAGCCGTCCCAGTTGTCCTGGAGTTTCGCCGCATGTCTTCCGCCGAGGAAAGCCTCATCCGCAACTTTGTCTATTTCAACCACGACCTCAGCCTGTTCAGCGAGCGCGACGTCTCCGAGCAACTCAACGTCAAGCGGGGCCAGACGCGTGAGGTGCTGCTCACCCTGGCGGGCGAGGGTCTGATCACGCGCGAGCCCCTGCGCGGCTACCGTTTTGTGGACTATGGCGCGACGGAACTCGACACGGTGCGGATGCTTCGCTTCATGGTGGAGTTCGAGGGCGCCCGCCTGGCGATGGCGCGCCACACGCGAGAGGACATGTTGCGGCTCCTGCTCATCCTGGACGACATCGACCAGGCCGTTGCCGCGCGCGACATCCTCTCCTTCTCCCGAAATGACTATGACTTCCACGCGGCGCTTATCCGTGCCTCGCACGACAATTTGCTGATCCGCGAGTTCTCCTTTCTGCGAAAAGTGCTCTACCGTAAAAACGTGGAGGAGAACACCCCAGTCTTCACCGACCAGCACGCCGAAAGCCAGGTGACGCACCGCCGAATCTTCGACGCGCTGCAGTCCCGCGACTGGGACGCCCTCCGCAGCACCCTTCTTCAGCATCTGACCCTCCCACCCGCCTTCAAGGAACTCTGGAAAGGCCTCACCCTGGCCGCCACAAGCACCCCCGCCCCCAAATGACCCACCAGCCATCCACGCGACAAACGACCATGAAGCACCTCGCCACCATCCTCTTATGCCTCGCCCCGCTGGTCCTCGCCGCCGACCGCGGCTCCTCCACAATGCGCCTGGAGGAATGCCAGCTGCCCCTGGAGACCGCGGCGCCCGACGCGGTCAACTATGTCGACAACGGGAACCTGGAGAAGCCGACCACCGTCTCCAGCCGAGGCTGGCATCCCTGGTATGGCGCCTCCAACCTCCAGGGCCTCCCCAAGGAGCGCCTCGCCGCGACGCGCGAGGCGCGCGACCGCATGGCGACCCGCGAGATCCGCGTCGATGAAAAAGGCAACCACTATTTCCGCCTCGTCACCTCCGAGGAAATCCGCTCCTTCCAGGACGCCAAGGGCGAGCCGACCATCACCAACGCCGTCTCCTACCGCGCAGCAGTGCCTGGCAAGGGCAGGTATCTGCTGCGCTTCCGCGCCGCGGGCCACAACCTCCCTGGCCCTGGCGTCAACCGCTTCCTGCTCATCCCGACCTTCCTTGACCAGAAATTCGCACGCATCCAAAAGGACAAGCTCATCCGATTCCAGGCCACGGACCAATGGGCCGAATACTCCTACCCGCTCGAGGCCCCCGAGGGCACCGTCCGAATCAGCCTGTCCTTCTTCCTCTACGGCGCGGGCGAACTCAAACTGGACGACTTCTCCCTGACCTCCGCCGACGGCGCGCAGACCATCGAGACCACCCTCTACCCAATGGGCTGGATCGACAACTGCTACCACCTCGCCTCTGGGCAGACGGGAATCCTGCAGATCGTCACCCGCAACCCTGGCAATCTCCCGATCAAGAAACCAGAACTCCTCATCGAAATGCCCAGGGGCGTCGAAATCACCGGCTCCAGCGCCGCCATCGCTCCCAAGGCGCTCGGCGACGGCAAATGGCGCGTGGATCTCAGGAGATCCCGCATCATCAAGGAATGGTATTCCCTGCCGCCGCTGCTTCTCCGAACCACCCTGCCGCCGCAGAAGCAGCCGCTCGAAGTCCGCTACCGCTTCGTCAACGACGGCAAGCCCGGCCCCGAATGCAAGTTCAACCTCGTCGTGATCCCGCCGTTCACGGGAAAACCGCCCCGCATCTTCCGCCACGGCCCATTCTCCAGCGGCCTCAACGCCAACTACAACGGCAAGGACGCCGTGGATGTCGTCGGCCTCTACCGCCAGACGGGCTTCAACCTCCTCCACTCCCTCAGCCAGGACATGTCCCGCGAGGCGAAGAAGGCGGGCTTCCTGCGCCTCCGCTGGGCCACCGTCCCTGGCCCCAACGACGGCTACGACATGGGCGAAACCCCCAAGCCCCCCGAGGTCTGGTTCCTCGGCCTCGACGGCAAGCCCCTCCCCGCCCTGCGCAACAAGCCCTATCTCCTCTGCCCCGTCGCCGTCTACACCAACTCCGAATACTACCGCCAGAAGGTCGTCGCCCCGCTGCGCAAGCAGATGGTCGAGCAGGACTTCTACGACTTCGTCAGCAACAACTGGGAGCCCCAGGTCGGCTTCCGTGGATGCTTCTGCGAACGCTGCCGCGAGGAGTTCATCCGCCACACCAGGCTTCCCGCCGACGAGGTCCGCGCGGCCTGGCCGAGCCAGGTGCTCGAAAAGTGGCGCGACCAGTGGGTGGAGTTCCGCGCCTGGCAGCACGGACGCCTCGTCGCCCAGGTCGAAAAGGATGTCGCGGCCTTCGGCAAGGAGGTCGGCCGCGACTTGCACTTCGCGCCCCAGATCACCAGCGGCGCCTTCCGCGAGGCACGCTACCGCGCATTCGCGCAGTACAACCCCGAGTACTTCCTGAAGGACCTGCCCTGGATCAACGCCTGGGGTCCCTACGTCTACCGCGACCTCTCCACCCCCGCGAGCTACACCAACGCCGAATATCTGAAGTGCTGGCTCACGGCGCAGGACGTCCAGGAGTTCACCGCGCGCCGAATCCCCGACCCCGCGAAGCGCCCGCGCTACATCGCGCTGCCGCACGCCCTCCAGTGCGGCTGGTGGGTCACCACGCCCGAGGCGCTCGCCCTCGAAACGCTCTGCTACTTCCTGAACCGCTGGGCCGCCGCGGAGGCATACATCTTCCCGCTCGGCTATGACCACCGCTGGTTCCGCGAACTGGCCCGCGTCAACACCGCCATCGCCGCCACCGAGGACGTCGTCTTCCAGGGCAGGCCCCTGCCGCCGCCCGACCTCGCCGCGCTCACGCCGCTCCCCAAGAACTGCTTCGCGGGCACGCAGCACAGCGACTTCCCGCGCCTGCCCACAGCCTCCCTGCTCCAGGGCGCCGCGTACGTCCTCGGCGAACGCCGCCTCGTCGCCGTCGGCAACTTCTGGCAGAAGGCGCCCGTCTTCGTGCGGCTGCGCATCGCCGACCTCGACCCGCGCCGACAGTACCTCCTCTGGCAGCCCGCCGCCAAAGAGGCCTACCTCAAGGAAGCGGGCAAGCCCTACACTGGCGCCGAACTCGCCCGCGGCATCACCCTTGAAGTCCCGCCGCTCCACTGGAACCTCTACCTGGTCGAGCCGTGGCGCCCCGCCGACGGCCTCGCCGTGGTCGCCGAGGGCCAGCGCGAGACGGCGCGCCAGAAGGCCCTGCCTGAAATCCAGCGGCTGATCCAGTGGGAGGCGGAGCAGCTCCAGAGCACTGGCCGCGCCGAACCCGCGCCCGACTACAGCATCCTCAAGCCCGTGCAGGCGGGCGGCCTCGCGCTGAAGCCCGACGGCTCCCGCGCCGTCGTCACCGCCCCTGGCTACACGCTCGCCATCGACCTGGCGCAAGGCGGTGCGGTCACCAGTTGGAAAATCGGCGGCGCCGAACTCGTCTACCCGCAGAAAGGCCTGCTCGCCGCCGAAGGCACGTGGGAACGCCCGTTCCAGTGCGCGCGCCCGTTCCACCCCGTCGGCGTGCGCGCTGACGGCGAGGCGATCGTGCTGGAGGCCGAGCGCACCCTCACCAAGCAGGACACGCCGTTCTTCCCGCGCCTGCGCATCCGCAAGCGCTACCGCCTCACCGCCAAAGGGCTTGAACTCTCCACCACCATCAAGAACACCACTGGCGAGGAGATGACCCTCGACTTCCGCTGGTGGAACCTCTTCGCCGACGGACGCGTCACGCTTGACGGCCCGAAGGGAGACCTCCCCCTCGTGCGCACCTACGACGTGCGCGCCTACCAGGTCGCCACCCAGGTGCGCCCCGTCCTCTTCCCGCGCAACCCGAACAAGACCATCCCCACCTTCCCCGTCGCCGCCCCGAAGGCCCGCGTCACGTTCCCTGGCGCCGTCATCGAAATGACCGCCTCCCCACGCGAGGCCTTCAATGCATTCGTCGTCTGGGACGGCACCAATGCCCCCGCCACCCTCGAACCCCTCTACCATTCCTTCACCCTCAACGCAGGCCAGGAAGCCTCCTTCACGCTCCAGCTGACCATCCGGAAGTAGTCCAAGCCCACAGCCCACTGGCAAATCCCAAAAAAACAACACCACCATGCTCTACCTTGTTGAAGACAGCGACGGCCGTTTCTTCCGCCCAGAAGCAGGCACGATGACCGCGGCCGACCTCGAAGAGGGGCTGGACGCCCTGGCGGCAACCCATGTCAAGACCTACATCGTCGAGGTCAACTCGCGCCAGGCGACCTTCCCCAGCAGGTGCTTCGACCACTTCCTCGACGGCTTCGACATGGAACTGGGCATGAACCAGCCCGCGCTCCAGAACGACCCCAAGCCGTGGGCCTACCGCCGACGCGCCAACATCCAGGTGCTGCTGCGCCAGGGCATCGACTCCAGCGCCTATCTCATGGAGGGCGCGCGCAAGCGCGGCATCACGCCGTGGGTCGGCATCCGCATGAACGACATCCACAACGGACACAACCCCGACAGCAACATCCACGGCAAACTCTGGAAGCAGCACCCCGAATGGCGCATCTCCGAACTCTCCTGCGAAAACGGCTTCGACTACAGCCGACCAGAAGTCCGAAAACTCTTCCTCGACTTCATCGAGGAGGTGCTTGAACGCTACGACGCCGACGGACTCTTCCTCGACTGGCTCCGCTGGCCGACCTTTGTCCTCCCTGGCACTGGCCCCGAGCGCGCCCCGCTCCTCACGGACTTCGTGGCGAAGGCCAGGGCCCTCGCCGACGAGGCCGCCAGGCGCCGCGGCCACGGCATCGAACTCGTCTGCCGCGTCCCCACCACCCCCGCCAAGTGCCTTGCGCGCGGCCTCGACGCCCTCGCCTGGGCAAAGCAGGGCCTCGTCGACCGCCTCGTGGTCGGCAACTTCGGCTGCAGCCATGCCTTCGCCATCCCCGTCGAGGAGTGGAAGCAGGCCGTCGGCCGCCCCGAGTTCCCGATCATCGTCTCCATCGACAACATGTCGTGGGACTATCCGTCCCCCACGCACACCAAAATCCCGCTGACGCCCGAAATCGGCCGCGCCGAGGCGCTGGAGGCCTACTGCCGCGGTGCGGAGGGCATCCTGGTCTTCAACTTCCAGGGCTTCCACCGCCGCGAGCAGTTCCGCCCCGTCGCCGAAAAACTCCTCAACGAACTCGACGACCCGAAACTGCTCGCCACCCTGCAGCGGCACCACATCGTGAACTGGGACGACAACGACATGCGCGTCTACGAACTCGACCGTTTCACCCTCGAACCCGGCTTCGGCGAACGCTGGTACGCCGAGCGCCGCGCCAACGGCACCTACCCTGCCCCGCTGCCTGTCGACCTCAAGCCTGGCGAAAGCACCACCTTCCGCCTCAACCTGGGCGATGTCCCCGAAGGCGCGCACGCCAGCGTCTCCATCCGCGCCACGGCCCCCGTCGGCGGCGCCCTGAACGGCGTGCCGCTCGACTTGCAGGGAAACACCGCGCCCGCCGCTGGCCTCCATCCAGGCGTCAACGAGGTCACCGTCACCGCCGCCGACGCGCCCGTCCAGATCCAGGGCTGCGCCATCGACGTGAACTGCTGACGCGCCCCCGCACACGTTCCGCAGCACCCGCCGGAATGCGCCCGCAATACCCTGGCCGCGTGTGCTGGCGAGCAAGCTCGCCAGCACACGCTCCCCACGCCCAGCCCCCCCGGGCGCGCGTTCCGCGCCCTCGTGTGCCGACGGGCGGACCGCCGGTGATTCGTATCAGCGGGACCATGAACAGAGCCTCCGATCCACCATTATTGAAGGTTCCCTCCATCATGCGCCGTCACATCTTCCTGCTTTTTGTTCTCGCCTGCGCTGCGTCTGGATTCGACCGGGGCGGAGTCAGTTTCGACTACCGGGAAACCGCATTCCCGAAACCCCGTGCCGTCGTCGCCGCGAAGAACCTGCTCCAAAACGGCGGCTTCGAGAATGGCATCCAGGGATGGACCTGCGCCAACGGCTCTCCCGGCAGCAGCCGCGAGGAGCTGAAGCGGATGATGCCGCTGTTAGGGCAATGCACCTCCCGCACAGTCGTCACCGAGGGCGGACGGACCTTCCTGCGCCTTCACAGTGGCGACGGCATCCGAAAACTCCAGGACGCGAAGGGCAGGCCGATGATGACGAATGTCGCCAGCCAGCGTGTTCCCATCCCCCATGCAGGTCACTATTCCCTGACCTTCCGGGCATCCGGCTACCACACGCCTGGACCAGGCGTCAACAACGGCCTTGTCATCGTCAGTTTCCTTGACGCGCGCTCCAAGCGCATCGCCGCCAATCAGCGCTTCCGTCTCAGCGTCACCCGGCAGTGGCAGGAGACCGGCTTCGCCCTCACCGTCCCCGAGGGGACTGCCGCCCTCTCCGTCGCCTTCTATCTCTATGGCGCGGGAGAACTGAACCTCGACGACATCGCCCTCACGGAGACCGCCGCCCAGCCCATCGAGGCGCGTCTTTACCCCATGGGCTTCCTCGACAACCGCTTCCACCTTGCCAGCGGAATGCCGGGAATGCTTATGTTCGCGTTCCGAAATCCCAGCGGACTGGAACTCAGGCGCCTCCTGCTGCACCTGCGGCTTCCCGGGGGCGTCGCGGTCGCGGGCGGCAGCCGCGCCGTCGTCATCCGCCCCGAAGGCGACGGGCAATGGTGCATCGACATGACCAAGGCCCGTTTCACCTCTTCCTGGTTCGCCGCGCCGCCCGTCATCATCTCCACCTCCCTGGCGCCGCGCGCCCAGCCGCTGGAGGCGAGTTTCCGCATCGAGCATGACGGCAAGACCGGCCCGGAGCAGCGGTTCCAGATTGTGGTCATCCCCCCTTTCACGAGTCCGCAGCCACGCCATTTCCTCACTGGCTTCTACTCCGCCGCGATCGACTCCAACTACACTGGCACCGACGCCGAACTCATCGCCCAATTCTACCGCCACTGCGGCTTCAACTTCGAGAAGAGCAGCGCCGTCGGCGACCTGGCTCATGCCTTCAGACGTGCCGGATTCCTGCGCGCCCGCTGGCCCTACGCGACCGGTCCCAGCAACGGCTATGACATGGGCGGCAACGCCCCCAAGCCGCCGGAGATCGTCTTCCGCAAAGTCGACGGCAGCCCCATCAAGGGGCACCGCACGCCGGAGCTCATCTGCCCGGTCGCAGTCTACAAGAACAGCGAATACTACCGCCGCGAAGTCCTCGCGCCCATCCGGCACGCCATCGTCGACCAAGGCGAATATGAGTTCGCCATCAGCAACTGGGAACCCCAGATCAACTTCCAGGGATGCTTCTGCGAACGCTGCCGCGAGGAGTTCATCCAATACACCAAACTCGACGCCGCCACTGTCCGCGCCGCCTGGCCCAGGGAGGTGCTCTCCCGCTGGCGCGAACGGTGGCAGGACTTCCGCAGTTGGCAGCACGGGCGCATGGTCGCCCGCGTCGCCGCCGATGTCGCCGCCCTCGGCAAGGACGCAGGGCGCGAGACCGCGTTCCTTCCCGCCGTGACCAGCGCCGTGCTGCGCGAGGCGGGCTTCCGCAGTTATCCCGAGTACAACTCCCTATATTTCATCGGCGACCTTCCGTGGCTGAATGCCTGGGGGCCATACATCTACCACGACATCGCCGCCCCCTATGCCTACCGCAATGCCGAACACCTCAAGTCATTCCTGAACGCCCGCGAGGCCCAGCGCTTCCTCGACCGGCATCTCGCGCCTGGCGCACGCCGCCCGAAACTCATCGCCTATCCCGCCAACCTCCTCGCCACGACCTGGATGACGCCGCCCGAGGCAGCCGCCTTCGAGACACTCTGCTATTTTCTCCAACGCTGGGAAGGCTCGGCGCTCTACTTCCTTCCGTTCGGCTGCGACCACCGCTGGTTCCGCGAAATGGCCGCCGCCAACCGCCTCATCGCCGCCACCGACGCCTTCGTCTTCCAAGGCAAGCCCGTGACGCCGCCCGAAGCCATCCCCGTGACAGGACTGCCCCGCAGCTACTATGCGGACAGCGTCTCCGCCGACTTCCCGGAACTGCCCGGCTGCTCTTTCCTCCAAACCGTCGCATGGCAAAAAGACGCGCAGACGCTCCTCGCCGTCGGCAACTTCTGGGAACGCGGAGAATGCTTCTTCCGCCTCCGAATCCCTGGACTTGAGCCGAAGCGCGAATATCGTCTGCGCACCCCCGACGGCGCCGAGGAGTTCGCCCGGGAAGACGGACGCGGATTCACGGGCAGCGACCTGGAAAAGGGCGTCCTCATGCAGGTCGGCGCCCTGCGCTGGCGCATCCTGATTCTGGAGGCCGGCGTCCCCGCCGCCAATGCCATCCGGTCATCGCAGGTGGAAGCCGCGCGCCAGGCCGCCGAAGCAGCCATCGCGCGCGCCCTCGCCGACGAAGCCGAGGAACTCCGTCTAAGCCAGGGCGACGCCAGGCGCCCCGACTACGCCGCCCTCAAGCCCCTCGCCAACGGCAGGGCGAAACTCACCCCCGCGCCTGACGGCACGCTCCGCCTCGCAGCGCCGGGCGTCTCCCTCACTCTCGACCTCGCCAAGGGCGGCTGCATCCGCAGCTGGAAGGTCAACGGACGCGAATACGTCGGCGGTCCCGCCTACTCCTTCGGAAGCGACGCCACCTGGGGACCGTCCTTCGTCGCCAAGGGCTTCTACCGTGTGAACTCCATGCGCGCCGAAGGCGAAGGCTTCTCGCTCGACCTTGAGCACCAGGTCGTCCCCGCCGAGAGCACATTCTACTCGCAACTCCTGCTGCGCAAGCGCATCATCCTAGAGCCCAGGTGCATCCGCATCCGCACCGAAGTCACCAACCGATCCGGCGACAGCGTCACTTTCCGCTTCCGTTGGTTCAGCCTGCCGCTCGCCCTCAAACGGACGCTGACCGGGCCCGACGGCGACATTCCAGTCCAGCGCACCTACGATGTCCGCGCGTGGCGCCTCTCCGCCGCCCCCGAGCCATTCAAGATTCCGCGCCGCACCGAGCCCGCGCCGACCCGCCCCATCACCGTCCCGGCGGCGCGCTTCGCCTTCGAGGGCGCCACTGAGAGCCTCGCCATCTCCGCCGCCCCCGCCGACCACTTCGACGCCTTTGTCGTCTGGGACGGCTCCGGCCAGCCCTCCCCCACCTTCGAGGCAATCTACCACCCCGAAACCCTGACCGCCGGCCAAAAGTCCGCCTACGAGATCGAATATCAGATCCAATAGGCGGCTTCCCTGCCCTGCGACGGCAAAATCTTCGGCGGCGATTACATTAAGCGAAACGCCGCTGTGTCAGGAGCCTCATTCTGGAGGGGTCGCCGCATCATGCCGTACGCCACTGTCATCCGCATTCTATTGCCGTCCGCCCTGATCTGCCTGATTCTCGCGGGCTGCGCCAGCCATCCTGACGTCCACAAGACGCCCGAGATCCCCAGTTCTGGCAAATTCCGCCCCATCGACTCCGACAAGAGCACGAAGATCTATCCGAAAATCAAACAAAGCGACGGCATCTCCATCAGCCGCATCAAGGATCTCGCCGACAACGGCAACGTCAACGCCCAGCTCTCTCTCGGCAAAATCTACTTCGACGGCCTCGCGGGCGAAGACCAGGACTACAAGAAGGCCTTCCACTACTTCGCCAAGGCCGCCAACCAGGGCAGCCCCGACGCCATGTACAACATCGGCATCTGCTACGAGGGCGGCTTCGGCGTCCCCCGCCAGGACCCCGAGCAGGCCATCTACTGGTACCACCACGCCGCCAACCGCGGCGTCCCCGACGCCCAGCTCAAAAGCGCCATCTACGCCGAAATCCAGGGGCACGCCGAGGAGTCGTTCAAATACTACAAGATGCTCGCCGACCAGGGAGAACCGCGCTGCATGAACCAGGTCGCCCTCTTCCTCCTCAACGGATACGGGACCAAGCCCGACCCCGCCGCCGCCGTCGAATACCTCCGCAAGTCCATCCAGACTGGCAACACCAGGGCCATGGTGCGGCTCGCCGACTGCTACCAGAAGGGCCTCGGCGTCCAGCGAAACCATGTCGAAATGTTCCATCTCCTCACCGTCGCCGCCCATGACGGAGACCCCGAGGCGCAGGCAAAACTCGGCGTCTGCTACCGCGACGGCCTCGGCATCCCCGTCAACCCAGAAATGGCATTCCACTGGTTCAAAATCAGCGCCGACGCCAAATATCCCACGGGACAGTACTTCCTCGGCGAATGCTACCGCAAGGGCCTCGGCACCCAGCCCAACGAAAAACTCGCCTACGATTCCTATCTCCTCGCCGCCCAGGGCGAAGAAGGCGCCCCTGGCGACCCCATCGCCCAGATCGCCGTCGCCGAAGCCCTCCTCAACGGCGACGGCGTCGTCATCAACCCCGACGCCGCCTACGACTGGCTCAAGAAGGCCTCCGACAACGGCCTCCCCCTCGCCTTCGCCAAATTCGCCATCCTCGTCGCCAAAGGCACCCCCGCCCACCCCGCCGACGCCAAGGCCGCACAGGCCCTCCTGGACCGCGCCGCCGCCTCGCACGACCCCGCCGCGCTCCTGCAGACCGCCCTCGCATACCTCAAGGCCGACGGCATCCCCGAGAACCGCGACCGCGCGCGCGCGCTCCTGCAGGAGGCCGCCACCGCAGGCAGCCCCGAGGCGCGCGCCGTCTTCGATCTCTACTTTCCCGCCGCCAAAGCTGCGGCAAACCAAAGGAATTGATGTTCGCCATGGACAAGAAAATCACGGTGCGCACCCTGCAGAACCGCAAGGCGCAGGGTGAAAAGATTGTCATGCTGACCGCCTACGACGCGGTCACCGCGCGCTGGGCCGAAGAGGCAGGCTGCGACATGCTCCTCGTCGGAGACTCGATGGCGAACACCGTCCTGGGCTATCCCACCACCCTCCCCCTCACCATCGAGGAATCCCTCTTCCACACCGCCGCCGTCCGCCGCGGCGCCCAGCACGCCTTCGTCGTCGGCGACATGACCTTCATGAGCTACCAGCTCGGCGTCGACGACGCCGTCCGCAACGCGGGCCGCTACCTCAAGGAGGCGGGCGCCGACGCCGTGAAGCTCGAAGGCGGGCGCGTCATGCTCCCCGTCATCAGGCGCATGGTCGAAGTCGGCATCCCCGTCGTCGGCCACATCGGGCTGCTTCCGCAGTCCATCCACAAGGACGGCGGCTACCGCATCCACGGCAAATCCGACGCCGAGGCCGAAGGCCTCCTCGCCGACGCCAAGGCCCTCGACGAGGCTGGCGTATGCTCCTTCGTCATCGAGGGAGTCCCGCGCGAAGTCGCCGCGCGCCTCACCGCCGCCGTGCGCGTCCCCACCATCGGCATCGGCGCGGGCGCGGGCTGCGACGGACAGGTGCAGGTCATCGCCGACCTCCTCGGCCTCGCCCCCGAAGGCGGCTTCCTCCCCCGCCACGCCAAGAACTACGCCCGCTTCAACGAGGCCGCCATCGCCGCCATCCGCCAATACGCCGCCGAGGTCCGCCAGGGCGCCTTCCCCACCGACGCCAACAGCACCAGCATCGCCAAAAACTGATTCCTGGCCCCATCTCCACCAAAGTCCAAAGTCCAAAGTCCAAAGTCCTAAGTCCTGAATCCTGGGTCCTGAGTCCTGGGTCCTGGGTCCTGGGTCCTGGGTCCTGGGTCCTGGGTCCTGGGTCCAAAGTCCTGAGTCCTGGGTCCAAAGTCCTGAGTCCTGGGTCCAAAGTCCTGAGTCCTGGGTCCTGAGTCCTGGGTCCTAAGTCCTGGGTCCTGGGTCCTAAGTCCTAAGTCCTGAGTCCTGGGTCCCATTTGTCCAGGCGTGATTTTCAGCCATGCAAACCCTCCATCAGATTTCCGCAGTCCGTGAACTCGCCGCCGCGTGGAAGCGCGACAGCCTCAAGATCGCCGTCGTCCCCACCATGGGCTACCTCCACGAGGGGCATCTGTCCCTGATGCGCATCGCGCGCCAGCACGCCGACCGCGTCATCGTCTCCATCTTCGTCAACCCCACCCAGTTCGGTCCGACCGAGGATCTCGACAAATACCCCCGCGACCTCGAACGCGACCAGAAACTCTGCGCCGAGACAGGCGTCGACGCCATCTTCGCCCCCGCCCCCGCCGAGATGTACGCCCCCGACTTCTCCACCTGGGTCAACGAGGAATCCCTCTCCCAGACCCTCTGCGGCGCATTCCGCCCCATCCATTTCCGAGGCGTCTGCACCGTCTGCCTCAAACTCTTCAACATCACCCGCGCCGACATCGCCGTCTTCGGACGCAAGGACGCCCAGCAGGCCCTCATCATCGAGCGCATGGTCCGCGACCTCAACGTCCCCATCCAGATCATCCAGGCGCCGCTGATCCGCGAGGACGACGGCCTCGCCCGCTCCTCCCGCAACAAATACCTCTCGCCCGCCGACCGCCAGCGCGCCCTCTCCATCTCGCGCGGCCTCGCCAAGGCCCAGGCAGCCTACGCCGCTGGCGAACGCGACGCCGCCGCCCTCAAGGCCATCGTCCGCGCCGAGATCGAGGCCGCCCCCGCCGACAAGATCGACTACATCGACCTGATGAGCCGCGCGACCCTCCGCCCCGTCGACACCGCCGACCAGCCCGCCCTCCTCGCCGTCGCCGCCTACTTCGGGACCACCCGACTCATCGACAATCTCTTCCTCGATTGACGACACCCGCATGAAGATCGGCACCCAGATCAACGTCACCATCTCCGACCTCGCCTTCGGCGGCGACGGCGTCGCACGCACCGACGAGGGAGTCGTCTTCGTGCCCTACGCCGCCGTCGGCGACGACCTGCTCGTCACCATCGTCTCCGCCCACAAGAACTTCGCGCGCGGCGAAATCGCCGCCATCAACCGCGCGGGGACGGGCCGAGCCCTGCCCGTCTGCCCGCTCTACGGCAAATGCGGCGGCTGCCAGTACCAGCATCTCGAATACGAGGCCGAGTTCGCCGCCAAGCAGAAGCAGCTGCGCGACACCCTCACGCGCCTCGGGCGCTTCCGCGACCTCCCCGAACTCGACGCCGCCGTCCCCGCCCCGCACCCATACGGCTACCGCAACAAACTCCGCCTGGAGCCGATGCGCATCCAGGGCGACAGCACCACCCCCACCCGTATTGAATACGGATACTATCTCAACGACAACAAGACCTTCCGCGCCATCTCCCGCTGCCCACTCGCGGCCGACGAACTGAACCAGCTCATCCCCAAGGCCATCCGCAGCGACTGGGGCAAGGCCAACGTCCACAAGCACGGCTCCGCCTCCCCAGGCGCCCTCACCCTCCGACGCTCCTCCCAGGGCGAAACCGCCTTCTTCTTCGGCTTCGCACCCTCCCGCATCACCTGGCTCCACGAGGAACTCGCGGGATTCACCTACGCCGTCCCCGCGGGCTCCTTCTGGCAGGTCAACCCCGAGGTCGCCGCCAGACTCCTCGCCACCGTCGCCGACTGGATCGAACCGCTCGAACTCACCAGTTTCATCGACGCATACGCAGGCGTCGGCACCTTCTCCTGCGCCCTCCGAAATCCATTCAAGGACAGGCTCCTCATCGAGGCCGACAAGAACGCCACCGCCGCCGCCCAGCTCAACCTCCAGAACCGAGGCTTCGGCGCCCAGATCCTCACCCTCCCCACCGAAAAGGCCCTCCCGAAGGCACTCTCCAAATACCCCGCCGACACCACCCTCGTCCTCCTCGACCCGCCCCGAACAGGATGCCATCCCAGGGTCCTCGAGACCCTCCTTAAACACCGCCCAGCCGTCGTCGCATATGTCTCCTGCAATCCCGCCACCCTCGCACGGGACCTCGCCACGCTCACCATCGACGGCCGCTACCGCATCGGAAAACTCGCCCTCTTCGACATGTTCCCCAGAACCGCACACTTCGAAACCGCGACACTGCTCTGGAGGCAGTAGACATCATGTCCGACGAGACCAAACTCCTCAAGTACGACGCCGACGCCGCCCCCGACGTCACCATCAAACTGACGGACGACCAGCTCTCCGACGCAGGCAAGGAGGCGCGGCACCAGGCCGCCATGAAGGCCCCCAGCGCCACCAGCGCCACCAACGCCACCTCCCTCAAGTCCACCCTCCACCTCGGCGCCACCGTCTTCGGCGACATCGCCAACTTCGTCCAGACCGTCATCCTCCCCGACCGAAAGCCACAGGAGGATGACACCATCAGTTCCACCCGAAACTCCAGCACCACCTCCTGCGCCGCCGACACCCCCGCCGTCTCCATCACCCCACCCGACGACTCCGAACTCCCCAGCCTCCCTGACAACTATCTGCTCGGACGCCGCTTCGCCTCTGGCGGCCAGGGCATCCTCTCCATCGCCCAGGACAAGGTCCTCCGACGCCTCGTCGCCCTCAAGTCCCTCCGCCCCGAACTCCTCGACAAGAACGTCATCCGCGAGGCCTTCGTCACCGAGGCGCTCATCACCGCCCAGCTCGAGCACCCCGCCATCGTCCCCGTCTACAGCCTCCTCCACGACGACAAGAACGGCATCCACCTCGCCATGAAGATGGTGCGCGGCACCAACCTCAACGACCGCATCGAGGCCCTTGTCACCTCCTTCAAGCCTGGATCCGTCACCAAATGGGCCTTCCTGAACCGCCTCAAGAGCCGCGTCGAAATCTTCCTGCGAATCTGCGACCCCATCGCCTACGCGCACTCCAAGGGCATCATCCACTGCGACCTCAAGCCCGAGAACATCATGCTCGGCGACTACGGCGAGGTCTATGTCATGGACTGGGGCATCGCCCGCGCCATCCGCGACGCAGACGGCAAGCCCATCGCCGCCCCGCCCCCCAAGTCCCTCGACGGCACCCCGAGGTTCATCCCCCAGGAAGCCTATTTCGGCAAACTCCGCGACGAGCGCGCCGACATCTACGCCCTCGGCCTCATCCTCTATGAAATGGTCACCCTCCAGCACGGCTACGACGGGCACGACATCAAGAGCGTCATCACCCTCGTCAAGGAAGGCCGCCGAAACCCCGTCGCCCACCGCTTCGGACTCCCCATCCCCAAGGACCTCGCCGCCATCATCGAAAAGGCCACCGCATACGACCCCGAAGACCGATATCCCACCGTCAACGCCCTCTGCGAAGACTGCAAGCGCTTCCTCCTCGGGGAAGCCGTCTCCGCACGCCCCGAGAACTGGCTCGGGCGCAGCCTCCGAATGCTCCGCCGCTACAGCCGCACCTTCATCGCCCTCACCCTCATCGGCTGGCTCATCGTCCTCATCTTCTCCGTCCACGCCCTCAAGGGCAAGGTCGGGGACGCCTACAAGCGCCTCTTCAGCCAGAAAGAGCAGTTCGACCAGCTCCGCGACTCCGCGCGCGCCGAGCGCTACCAGCGCAAGCTCGAAGAACTCGACGCCAATGTCGTGCGCTCCGCCATGCGCCTCTCCAACCAGCTCGTCCAGATGCAGGGCACCCTGAAGCACCTCGCCCTCGTCGCGGGATACCTCCACGACACGCCGAATCCGCACCAGGACCAGGACATGCTGCCCATCCGCCCCTGGCAGGAAATCCGCAACAACCCCTATCGTCCAGCCGACGGCCAGGAACTCTTCCCCGAAGCCCCCCTCGTCGACCCCCGCTGCTGCTCCTGGCAGGCCCCAAAAGCCGCCAACCCCAAGCGCGTGCAGCAGGAACTTGAGATCTTCAGCGCCCTCAGCCGCCCCCTGAGCTATCTCGTCTTCAGCTCCGCTGGCACCCCCGACACCGCCGTCCTCCCCAGCACCGAGAATCTCAATCGGCTCATCTCCTCAGGCTTCGTCATCCGCCGAGCATACATCGGCCTCGACGACACTGGCCTCCAGATCGCCTATCCCGCCAACGGCGGCTACAAGGAAAACTTCGACAACCACTCCCGCCCCTGGTACAAGGCCGCCCGCAAGGCCTTCGACAATCCCTGGCTCACCCGCCCCGTCTGGGGCGAGGCCTACGACGACGTCTACACTGGAAAGGTCATCACCTGCTCCACCCCCGTCGTCGACAAAAAGGGCGAATTCCGCGGCGTCATCGCCTTCGACCTCTACTTCAACAAACTGCGCGACGATCTGGCCACCCAGGGCAATGGCATGAGCGCGTTCATCATCGCAAAATACCTCCTCGACGAACACGGGAAACCCCTCTGCCGCATCCACAACCCCATGGCCGCCAACCTCGACGACCGCCCCGCCCGCGCCCGCCTCATCCACCAGATCCAGAACCAGCAGAACGGCTATGGCCATGTCACCATGAACGTGGGCGGCAGCGAGGTCATCTTCCACTACGCGCACATCCCCGTGCTCAACCTCTATATCGTCGAACTCAGTTCCAAGGACGGCATCATCGCCCGACTGCGCGCCACCGACCAGAAACCCAAACCCCTTCCGTGAAAAGCTCCCCCAGGCCCCCTGAAAACCGCGGCCGCCTCCGCGCCGCCGCCGACTTCCTCCGCCAGCACTACGCGGGGGGGCTGTTTTTCATTGCCGCCGCCGCATTCGCGCTGCGCCTGGGCGTCTGCGCGCAACTCGCCCACCTCCCGACCGTCATCCGCCCCGACGTGGTCACCGACATGGCGACCTACCGACGCCTCGCCCTGAAAATCCTCACCACGGGGCACTGGCCGACGCAGCCCTTCGACTACCAGCCATTCTATTATGCGGTGCTGCTCCCCCTGGCGTGGCTGCTCGGCCCCGTCGGCTCACCCTGGCCCGTCTTCCTGATGCAGGCGCTCCTGGGCGCCGCCACCGTCTGGCTCGCAGGGGATTCCGCCGCGCGCCTCTTCGGGCGCCCCGCAGGATGGCTCGCCGCCCTCCTGCTCGCCCTCTCGCGCTTCCATATCTTCTACACGCCTTTCCTGCTCCTCGAAGTCAGCCTCGCCTTCTGGATCGCGCTCCTCTGCGACAGCGCCCTGCGCTGCCTCGACCGCCGCGCACACTGGGGATGGACCATCCTCGCGGGCGCCGCCCTCTCCTGCGCCCTCCTCACCCGCGGCAGCGCCCTCCTCCTCCTGCCTGGCCTCGCCGCCCTCCTCGCCTGGCGGCACTGGCGCGACAAGCGCCGCCTCGCCCTCCACGCCGCCCTCTTCGCCCTCGCCTTCCTGCTGCCCATCCTGCCCTTCGTCGTCCACAACTCCCGCCTCGCGCGCCGCCTCACAGGCCCCTCCGTCGCAGGCCCGAAGGTCCTCGTCCTGGGCAACACCCCCGAGGCCCCCGCGGGCGGCCTCGAATATCCGCGCTCCTACCACCGCTGGCTCGACGACGCCTCCCAAGGCCGCGAATCCATCCCGCGCCACCTGTGGCGCTGGTTCCGCGAAGAACCGCTCATCTTCCTTGAACAGCAGTTCCGAAAACTGCTGCTCTTCTGGGACCGCTACGAAATCCCCAACAATGTCTATATCGGCAGCCACGTCCGCCACAGTTCCATCCTGCGCGCGCCGCTCCTCCCCTGGGGCGTCATCGGCACCCTCGGCCTCGCGGGACTCCTCCTCGCCGCCTGGAGCCGCCGCCGCGCGCGCCTGCTCCTCACCTGGCTCCTCGTCGCCAACTGGCTCTCCGTCTCCGCATTCTACCTCCTGGCGCGCTTCCGCATCGCCTCGCTGCCGCTGCTCGCCATCGCTGGCGCGGGCGCAATCGCCCTGGCCTGGCGGCAATGCCGCCGCGCCGACCACCGCCAGCAGCGCCTCGCCGTGCTCCTGCTCGTCTTCCTCTTCAGCGGCTACTGCGTCTTCGCGGCCGCAGGCCTCTACCAGGAGATCTGCGTGCCCGCCTTCTTCCGCCATGCCCGCCCGAACGGCCTCGTCCTGCGCGCGCCTGGCGAGACCGTCATCTACGACCACGCCCCCCTCTGCAGCAAAATCACCATCCTGGGCGTCCCCCCCGAGGGCCTCGCCATCACCAAGCGCTTCATCACCCCCGCCGTCCCAGGCGCCCCGCAGGGCAAACCCGTGCGGCAGCGCATTCTGCTGTACTACGCCTGCCAGATGCGGCTCCCCGACAAGGACAGCAACCCAGAGACCCTCCATCCGCAGGTGCTCCGCTCGCTGCGCTGCACCTTCCAGGGCAAGCCGCTCGCCCGCCCGCCGAAATTCCTCTTCGAGCGCGGCATGCAGTGGCTCGCCTTCGACTTCCACGCCCCGCTCCCCGACCCTGGCCAGGAGGCCGAGTTCACCTTCCATCTCGCCCTGATGCCCATCGTCCCCGTCGCCTCCGCGTTCCTCTCCAGCGAGCGCGACTACGGCCGCACCGACTTCCAATACACTGGCAAGGCCCCCATCCCCGCCCCTGGCGAGGCCGTCGCCGAATGGCTCGTCTTTCCATGACATTCCAAAAGACGCGTTACATTAACCCCAACCCCCAACCACAAGGAGAATCCACCCCATGAAGAAAACTGCCCTGCTGATGTGCGGCGCCCTGCTCGCGCTGCTGGTTTCCGGATGCAACTCGGTCGAAGTCGTCCAAGGCTCCCCCAACGTCTACGCCCCCTTCGCGCTGGTCAACAACCTCTCTGGCAACGCCCTCATCCAGCCCGTGAGCCGCAAGGACTACACCATCGTCAAGACCAACGTCGTCGGAAAGGTCGAACTCAAGAGCTACTTCAGCATCATCAACCAGGGCGACGCCTCCTACGCCACCCTCAAGGCCGCCGCCCTCCAGAACGCCGCAGGCGCCGATGACCTCATCGACATCGTCATCGACTACAATGTGAACAGCGTCTTCGGCATCAACACCACCACCGTCACCCTCACTGGAACCGCCATCAAGTACAACTGACACCCCCGCCGCAGGCGGGCAAGCCCGCCTGCACACGCGGCCGCCCGTTCTCGGCCCGCCGTCCCATTCCGCCGCAAGAATGCGGCGGCACGGCACGCGCCGCCCGCTCTCGGCCAGTCGTCCCAGTCGTCCCAGTCGTCCCAGTCGTCCCAGTCGTCCCAGTCGTCCCAGTCGTCCCAGTCGTCCCAGCCGTCCCAGCCGTCCCAGCCGTCCCAGCCGTCCCAGCCGTCCCAGTCGTCCCAGTCGTCCCAGTCGTCCCAGTCGTCCCAGTCGTCCCAGTTGTCCCAGCCGCCATGGATGATTCGATCCTCACCTCGTTGTACTCTGTCTTCCCCGCGCTGACCGCCTGCGATGAATCCATCCGCGCCGCGGCGCAGGCCCTCGTCAACTGCTATTCGCACGACGGCACCCTCTTCGTCTGCGGCAATGGCGGCAGCTGCTCGGACGCGGACCACATCTGCGGCGAACTCCTCAAGGGCTTCTGCCGCCGCCGCCCGATGCCAGAGGACGAGCGCGCGCGGCTCGCCGAACTGGCGCCAGAGGAGGCCGCGCTTTCGGACCGCCTGCAATGCGGCCTTCGCGCCATCTCGCTGATGCACTTTCCAGCCGCCGCCAGCGCCGCCACCAACGACCTGGGCTACGAACTGGGCCCCGCGCAACTGCTTTATGCCATGGCTCGCCAGGGCGACGTCCTCATCGGCATCTCGACCTCGGGCAACGCGAAGAACATCCGCCATGCCGCCGCCGTCGCACGCCTGAAGGGCGTCCGTCTCATCGGCTTCACGGGCGAGGGCGGCGGCTGGCTGGGCGCGAACGCCGACATCGCCATCCGCGCGCCCGCCCGCGAGACCTACCGCGTCCAGGAATACCACCTGCCCATCTATCACGCCCTATGCCGTCTGGTCGAGAGCCACTTCTTCCGCGACTGACCGCGCCCGCCGCGCTGCTCGCCCTGGCTCTCGCCGTCTATCTATTGCGCGTCTGGCCGTGGGCCAGCGCGCAATTGTGGTTCGACGAGGTCATCACCCTCGAAAACTACTGCGGCGCCTTCCATCCAGGCACCACCTTCGCCTCCGTGTGGCGCAACTACACCATGGCGAACAACCATATCCTCAACACCGCCCTCTACTGGGGGTGGCTGCGCCTCGTCACCCCCGCCGCCCCCGAACTCCTCCTGCGCCTGCCATCCATCCTCATCGGCGCCGCCACCATCCTCGTCGCGGGAATCTACTGGCGACGCGCCCTCGGACGCCGCCTCGCCGCCCTCGCCGCCCTCGCCCTCGCCGCCAGCCCCGTCTTCCCCGCCTTCGCCTACCAGATCCGCGGCTACTCCCTCTCCATGCTCCTCGCCGCCATCGCCACGGGCGCCGCCATGAACCTCCTGCTGAAGCGCGCGCATGCCGCCGACTGGACCGCCCTCCTCCTCTCCCTCGCCTTGCAGCCCCTCCTCATGCCGAGCGCCGCCATCCTCGCCGCCGCCATCGCCATCCTCCTCGCCATCTACCGCAACCCAGACGAACCCCTCCTCGGCCCTTCCGCCCCCCGCCGCCTCGCCGAAGGATGCGCCGCCGCCGCCGCGGGCCTCCTCGGCCTCGCCTACTATCTCACCCTCCTCCCGCAACTCCGCGCCGCCATCGCGGACGCCGCCTCCGTCTCCCGCGACCTCTGGCCGACGCGCCTCGCCTCCGCACGCCATCTCCTCCTCGCCGCCGCCTGCCACCTGGGGCCGCTGCTCGTCCCCCTCGCGCTCGCGCCGTTCCGAAGCATCCCCTCCCGCCACCGCCGCCTCGCCGCGTTCCTGCTGCTCTCCATCGCCGCCGCCGCGATCCTGATGTACCTCGCCGCAGGCGCCCGCAACGTCCCCTTCCCGCGCAACTCCCTTCTCTTCCTGCCGCCGCTCACCGCCGCCGCCTTCGCCGCCCTGCGCGCCTGCCGCCTGCGCCATCCGCTCCTCCCCGTCGCCGCGACGCTTCTCCTCCTCGTCTCGGGCCTCGCCGCCACCGCCGCCGCCGACCGCCGCTGCACCGCCCTCGTCCGCCGAGGCAAAGTCCCGCAGGACCTCCTCATGCAGCTCTACCGAGGCGACACCGCCATCCGCGACTCCATCGCCATCCTCCGCCAGAACCGCCTCGCCGACCACGCCATCCTCCTGGTCAGCGACAACGACTCCGCCACCGCCAAATGGTATTTCCTCGCCGCTGGCCTCCCGCGCCACCGCGCCATCGACCACACCGAACTCAGGACCACCGCCCGCGCCATCCACCGCCGACGCCCCCTCGAACTATATTTCTCCTGCGCGCGCCTCCCCCAGGAGGCCGAATACTATTTCCGCCTCGCGGAGGCCCCCCCGCCCCGCCTGCGCCTCCACGACTTCCCGCGACGCCAACTCTACCAATAGCCCGTCACGACTCCCGACGGCGCTTCAACTCCTCGGCGGACTGCCGCAGCGTCCACTTCTCCTGCTCCGTCAACTGCGAGTAGCCCTGCCGAGACATCTTGTCGAGAATCCGATTGAGCTCGTCCTGGCTGTACTCGAACGGCTCCGACTGCTTCCACGCTTCTGGCGGCCGCGACGACGGCCTCGGCGGCGCCTGCCAGCGCGGGCGAGAATCGCCCCCGAAAAGCCGCCGCAGCCACTGCGGGACATACGCGCGCACGCCCAGCCGCCGCATATACAGGAATCCGCCCAGCGCCCCGCCCAGATGCGCCAGGTGCGCGATGCCGTTGTTCATCCCCACCAGTTGATAGTAGATCTCCAGTCCGCAGTAGATCACCACCATCACCCATAGTTTCAGCGGAATCGGCGGCAGCAGCAGCATGAAGCGCGCATGCGGGAAGGCCATCGCCGCCGCCACCATCACCCCGAAGCACGCGCCCGACGCCCCCACGCACACCGCCCCGCTGTTCCAGTTCGCCAGGAAAAACAGCGCCCCGCCCAGCACGCCGCTGACCAGATAGAGCGTCACAAAACGCCGCTTGCCCAGCGCCGCCTCCACCATCCGCCCGAACAGCCACAGCGAATACATGTTGAACAGGAGATGGGTGAGGCCCGCATGCAGGAACTGGTAGGTGACCAGCCGCCACACCTGCCACAGGGACTGCCCTTCCGTGAACAGCGCCCCCCACGCCACCAGCTGGTTGTCCTGCCCGATCTTCCCCAGCAGGTAAACCGCGACATTGATGACGATCAGATGGAACACCGCCGAATGGCGATCCCAATAGCCTTGCCGCTTCCACCGCGGCTCCTCGCGATAATAGTCCCGATCACTTAACATGGCTCGCTATGCTCTCCCCCTTGCAATTTCCATTCCGTCCCCCCGCTTCTGGCTTGACAGCGCATAATATATCACAGGCGAATTATATTACGCAGCATCTATGACTACTTTCCGACACATCTGGTTCCTTCTCGCCGCAACGTTCCTCGCCGCCGCCTCCATCTTCGCCGCCGACGAACTGAAGCTCGCCGCCGACGAAGTCACCCACGCGCCAGGCCAGAAACTGACCCACGCCAAGGGAAACGTCGAAATCGAATACGGCACCCTGCGCATCACCTGCGACGAAGCCGCATTCAACCAGGTGACCTCCGACGTCACCGCCCGCGGAAATGTCGTCGCCACCCAGAGCGACCCCAAGACTGGCGCCGTCCTCAACACCTGGAAGACCCAGACCCTCCACGGCAACCTCAATCGGCAGAGTCTCGAATTCGGCCCATACCGCCTTGATTCCGAGGTCTGGCACATCGGCGGCGACGGCGGCGACGGGAGTTCCACCGGCGACGCCAACCTCACCTCCAGCTGGCTCACCACCTGCGACCGCCCGCAGCCCCACTATACCATCCACGCCAAGGAAATCCACTTCCACCAGGACGACCGCACCTTCACCGCCTGGCACGTCACCCTCCGCGTCGCCGACGTCCCCGTACTCTACCTCCCGTTCCTCTGGGGCTCCACGGACAACTCCGCTGGACTCATCGTCAAACCTGGCTACTCTGGCAAGCGCGGATACTATCTGCGCCTCGGACGCGTCTGGGCCCACACCGCCCTCGTCAATGGCAAGCCCAAGACCGTCGGCAGCACGCAGCTCTTCGTCGACGGCATGACCAAGCGCGGCATCGCCCTCGGCGCCCAGACCGAATACCGCACCGCAGAGCGCACCGTGCTCGCCGACCTCTACGCCCTCCATGACCGCAAGCCCGCCGAGACCACCCCTGGCTGGGACCGCCGCTTCAAGTCCCAGGACGACCGCTATCGCGCGCACTTCTACTGGCGCGAGGTCCTCGACGGAAACTGGGCGCTCCGCCTCAACGTCGACCGCCTCTCCGACCTGGCCATGCTGGAGGACTGGTACCGCCACGACTACCGCCACTGGAACCAGCCCAAGTCCTTCCTCACCCTCAGTTACGACAACGCGTGGGCCAACGCCGAACTCACCTTCCGCCCGCGCCTCAACACCTTCTACACCGTCAGCGAAAAACTCCCCGAACTGCGCATCGACATCCCCCGCCTCTCCCTCACTGGCACCGACTATCCGCTCCTCTACGCCAGTTCCACCACCGCGGGATTCTACTCGATGAAGTGGCGCAATCCCGACCGCCCCCGCTCCGCCCTCATCCCCCCCGAGGCCTACGACGAGGAGATCCACGGCGATCCCGCCGACTACTCCGCCTTCCGCGCCGACACCCTCCACACCATCTCCGCCCCCGTCGACGCCGACTGGCTCGTCCTCACCCCGCACGCATCCTTCCGCGCCACCTCCTACTCCCGCACCTCCCGACGCGAAATCTCCCAGGAGGAACTCGCCGACATCATCGACGCCGACAACCCCGACCGCCCACGCAACCGCGCCCCCGTCGTCAACTACGACCGCAAAGGCGGCGCCCGCACCCGCATCGCCACCGAACTCGGGCTCGACCTCGCCGCCAAGTTCTTCGACGACTGGAGCGACCTCAAGAGCGACCTCCTCCAGCTCGACGGCATCCGCCATGTCCTCGCGCCGAAAATCCAGTACATCTACGCCGCCGCGCCCACCGTCGACCGCGACCACCTCTATTTCTTCGACGAGACCGACCGCCTCGAACGCCAGCATTTCCTCCGCCTCGCCCTCGACCAGCGCTGGCAGACCAGGGACGCCGAGGGCCTCCGCACCCTCGCCGCCCTCGAATCCTACGCCGACCTCCACTTCCACCGAGGCGAGGAGTCTGGCAAGTACTGGGGCGACCTCGCCAACCGCCTCACCCTCCAGCCGCGCCGCGACCTCTCCGCCTGGACCGCCATGCTTTACGACCTCGGCGAAGGGCAGATCCAGCGCGCCCAGTTCGGACTGCGCTACGGCAGGAAGGACGACTGGAACCTCGCCCTCCGATACACCTACCGCCACGGCCACCTCTCCCGATCCGCATACGCCATGGGCACCGAACTCGCCGACTTCTTCGGCGAATCTGGATACATCAAGAAGCACTTCGAGTCCACCGACACCATCTCAGGCACCCTCAACGTCCCGCTCAACTCCCTCACCAGCCTCGAAATCCACGCCGAATACGACTTCGAGAAATCCCGCATGGCCGAACACCACTACTACATCACCCGCGACCTCCACTGCTGGACCCTCGTCACTGGATTCGGATGGGACTACAACGACTTCGAATTCCTCATCCTGCTCCGCCTCACCGCGTTCCCCAACGTCAAAATCGACATCAATATCTGACCCCGCCCGCCACACCGCCCCAAGAATGGGCCGACACAGAACGCGCGGCTCTCCAATGGGTCGGGGGTCTTGGGTCTGGGGTCCCCGATGGGTCGGGGGTCTTGGGTCTGGGGTCCTGGAAAGTTGGGTCTGGGGTCTGGGGTCTTGGGTCCCCGAAAGATGGGTCTGGGGTCTGAAGTCTGGGGTCCTGAAAGATGGGTCTTGGGTCTGGGGTCCTAGAAAGTTGGGTCTGGGGTCTTGGGTCTGGGGTCCCCGATGGGTCGGGGGTCTTGGGTCTGGGGTCCTGGAAAGTTGGGTCTGGGGTCTGGGGTCTGGGGTCTGAAGTCTGGGGTCCTGAAAGATGGGTCGGG